>ERZ651108.367-NODE-367-length-22733-cov-5.706632_pt1 | contig 22733 bp, 23 predicted proteins | sample MGYA00512173_ERZ651108 | MGnify/ENA metagenome assembly ERZ651108 | reverse complement strand
AATCTATAATTATATAAATAATATAAAAAATAGATAAAAATCGGTAAAAATAAAAGACCCCTTACGGGGCCTAGATTTATAATTTTGTAACATTATGTAATTGTTCCTTTAATGATTTAAAATCATTATTCAAAAAGTCTACAACTATAGGATTTAATAGATTTGTATTCTTTATCGAAAGTGTTTGATGAGTGTTATTAAATTTCCAGTACTCTGTTATTATAATACTAGCTTTAACTACACTCATTGCAAGTGATAATTTATCTATTTTAGTATAACCTAAATCATGATTAACTATTATATAACCCATACCAGAATCAGTATATACTTCAACTAGATTCGCATGGCCTATAATGAAATATTCAAGAAACTTCATAAATTTCTTAGGTACATCTTTTCTATAAATAGAAAATCTATCGTCTTCGCCAAATCTATTCTCTATTTTTATATTTAGTATTTCTAAATCTTTATCATCTTTCTTATCTTCCATTATTTTCCTCCAAAATTTTATCAGTTATTAATCATCTTGATAGTTTGGTTCTTCAGGCCAAGTTTCATGACCTGGATATAAATCGTTATCCATCCAATATAATCCTGAAACGTCGCAACCATCGTACTCAGTTTCATCATTTTCCTGTTGAACCAATTCCACCAGTTCTTTTATTTCCTTTTTTTCCATTTTTCTTATCCTCCAAATCTTCATCAGTCATTAACCATTTATGAAATACTATTTGTGCTACTTTTTCTCCAGCTCTTATATGTTCGTTATATCCTCCGAACATTCTTAATGGTACTTTAATAGGATCTTTAAAATCAGCGTCTATAACTCCTACTGAGTTCATCAATCTTACATACCGTTTAATTCCCATAGAACTTCTGATATGCATATAAGCTACAACATCTGGATCCATTTCCAACTTTATATAGGAATCCATAACCTCGCTACTAATATTACTATTTCTGATAACGAAATCGTAAGGTGCTATAATATCGTAACCTGCACTATAATCAGTTCCTCTAATAGGTTTCAATAATTCAGGATTTTCTTTATACTCCTGTTTTACTCTAGGATCATTTCTTAATCCTTCTTCATCAATAATAAATTTAATCATTTTATTCCTCCTTTAAGTTTTATAAAAAATAACGCTATCGAAATAGCGTTATTAATATTATTTAGTTATGCATTTTATTAAATATTATTTTGTCGATGAGGTCGTTATAACGACCTCATCGGGATATAATCTATAAGGGTATATGTAATATATATACCCTTTAAAAATCATTGTTGCTCATTATCGTTTCCTCCTTGTGCATTTTTAATTTCGTTTTTAATTTTTTTAATTATAGTAGCATTAGAAGTTTCGTTAAATTTTCTAGAATTAAATTTAATTTTGTATGTGTTTCCTGCATAATACACCACTAAATTTATATAACCTTTCTTTCCATAATCTAAAGATAATAAATAAGAGTCTCCTAATTGTTTAGATAAAGATTCCATTTTGTTATCGTACTTGTTCATAAATCCTCCTTCTAATTTTTGTGTATGATTTTTCTTTTTCTTAATTATACGTTCAGGTTTTGCTTTTTCCTCAACTACATATTCTTTTGTCTCATTGTCGTTTTCAGAAATCTTATCATGTGAAGATAAATTTTTCTCTCTTAGTTCTTCTATTTCCTTTACACTTTTCTTAATTTCTCTCGTGTTATATAATATAAACAATGGTATAATTAACAGTAGTATAAACGTTACTACACACAGTATCACAAATATCATATCTCACATCTCCTTTCTGATTATAAATAATATCCTTCTAAATAGTCATCTTTAGAATGGTCTATTTTAAAATTTTCTCTAATAATTTCGCTAATATTTTTAAATACATCTCTATCATCTTTGTTGAAATATTCAGTACATTCAAAAGACATCCTATTGTCGAGGTATACTGGTCGAACATCTCCTAATATATACATCAATCTTCTATTATTTTCTAATGGTCTATATTTATCAGAAATCATTACCACTTCGTCTTTTTTTACTTTTATTTCCCAATACCCAATATTAGTCATTTCTACTAACTTCATCATATACTTGTGAATTAAATCTAAATCCATATCTAAATATAAGTTAACTATAGCATTTTTAGATACTTTAATCGGATTATATTTACCTTGATAATTACGACTATATTTTTCTTCTAGATCTTTAGTATTAACACATTCGCCTAATATTTGATCCTGGATAAATACCTCATCTACAGATGGATAATAACCAGATCTATTAGAATATGCTAATCCATTAATTTCTTCTTTATGTAAGTTACTTGAATTAACATATCCTATATATATGTTATAACCATTTTTGAATTTTTCTGGTAATTTCATAAATATTCTTGGTGTATATTCAAATCCATTACTACCTTTCTGTATCAATGGTAATAGAGAAAACATATTATCGCCAAAATATTTAAGTTCAGGTTTAATGTAGGTTTCTCTATCAATACTTTTGCTAAAGAAATTTTTAATACTAGAGAATATACCATCTCTAGATTCTTTAGAATCGTTTCTTAATTCAGATAATTTTTCTATATCGCATACTTCTATTTTCTCGTCGACTACATTATCGATTATAGCTTTAGGATTATAGATATAACAATCAAATTTTTCTTTTAATGTCTTTATATTATTTTTTAATTTAAAGTAATCCTCAGGAATATCAAAGTTATCTGAGGTTATCTTTAATTTATTTCTTTTAACACCTCCTCTTATATTTCTCTCACTATAAATTACATCTTCACCAAATTTCCATGTATAAGTAATATCTCCAATTTTATAATTATGATTAGAAAATAATTCGACTAATTCTTTAGTATCTAATAAATGTTGTTTGTCAACTATTTTGTGATCTCCCACTATATGATATGGGCTTCTTTCGTTTATATGGCCTATTATTTTTTGTTCTATTTCCGATCCTAAAGATATACTTTTCAATATACTTTCATCATTATTATCTCTAATCTTAATTAGCATATCGTATATTAAATCACAGTATAAGAAGAAATCTTTATACACTACTAAACTATGTGTCAGACCTAGTTCGTTATTAGCTCTACTTATACAAAAATTAGTATCTATTAAATTTCTAAATATATCTATTTTATTATCAAATTTTTCTAACATTCTCTTAGCACTATCATAAGTTATAGCTACTATAATATAGTTATAGTCACTTAGATAAATGACTCCTAATATAAAAAGTACTTCTTTTTTATAATTTATTGTTAATATAGGCTTTTTAAGTATATCGAATTTAATATCAGTAATTATATCTTTAATATCATATAACATATTTTCATGAGAACTCTCTCTAAACATATCTCTTTTCAAAATAGATCTTATATGAGTTCCTTTTGTATATAAAAAATTTAGAAATGTACAAGAATAATTACTATATCCTTCACTATAATTTTCTATCAAGTTTTCTATTTCAGGACCAAATAAATGGTCCTTTTTATAATTTCTTTCCATAATGTATCTATCTCCTCTTTTATCTTATTTATTTAATCTAACTTTTTCATGTAATTTTTCTGCATATTGTATCTCTTGTCTATCATCTTTAAATTGCATTATTAATATATCAAAATTGTCATCAATTTTATATTTAAAATGATCCAAGAAATAATCTACAGCTTCATTAAGAGTTCCTGTTTGAACAACGTAGAAGAACTTCTTATATGTCGGATTATCTTTATAATTTAGAAATATTTTATCGACAGTAGTTAAAATATTCTCGTCTTCACTAAAAGTTATTTCTGGAAATATTCCATCTAATATTAAATCATTATAATTACTATTAACGAATTTTTCTCTATCTGTTAACAATATTTTGATACAACGACTTTGTTCCTCTATTAAAGTAACTCTGTTATGTCCATAATTATTTTCAACTAGATACGAAATCATAAATAACTCTAATTCTCTATCACCATTTACTCTAGGCCAAAAGCAACGAACCCATCTAAATTCATCATTGTGTACTGGTAGTACTGCAATTAAATCTATATCACTTCTTAAATCTATTGATGTAGGCTTTCTATCCATGATACCTACTTGTATTTTTTTATTTTTCATAATTGATCACACTCCTTAATAGCTTAAAACGAAGAAGATAAAAGTTAACCCAATAAATAATATTAAACTATAAACACCATAACCGTAAATATTCCATAAAGGATGATCTTCATGTTTTAATTCTTTTTTAGTTATTAATTTATATGTACTAAAATATAAGAACATAACTGTGGTTATAATAAAACTAAACATTGATAAAAAGTAGAATAATTGATATAATTTTCCAAACATAATATATTCCTCCTAATATTTTTTTACCTTGATTTTTCAACGTGCCTTCAAATTTGAGTCCGTTAAAAATTTCTAACTTTTACTGTTGTTTTTTCGATACCCCCCCTAAAATTTTTTATTTATTTAATGATTAAAGATAAAGTATTATATAATACAATAGATATCAAGAATACTGCTGTAATTATTATTATTACTACAATAGGCCAGAAAAGAATCTTCTGGCCTAAATTAAGATTACAAATGACAGTTTTAAAATAATTTATTTCTTTTATAAAATCTTTTAAATATACTATTATATTAACGACTACAAAGATTGCTAATACTATTGTTATTAGCACTATTAAAGAATAAATTAATATTCCTACCATTGTATATGACCACCTTTCAACATAACGTTAATAACTTCTATGATTCCGTATAATATAAGATAGCCTACAATTAAAACAACTATTTCTGATGCTATTTTTAATAACGTACTTATAAAAAGATAGAATAGATTTCTATCTTCACGTCCTTTTTCTTTTTTGATATCTTCTATTATTATAGTGATACCTACATAGAATACATATGTATCTATTAATAAAAATGCTACACAAGATACTCCTATAAGTATCAACACTAAATAATTTAACACTAACATTATAACATCACTCCTGTCTTAATAACTCTAAATAAAACCGTAAATACTAATATTATCAAACATATTGTAAATAAAACTAAAGTAAAAACAAAGAATTTCCATGCATTCTCTGTAAAACTACTTTCTTCTCTAATAGTACATTTGCCACTAATTAAATCATAAACATTTAATATTAAATCCCACATGTAACTTAATAACAATGGGACTGACCCAATAAAGGTTAATCCCATCAATATAAATATAATAATTTTCATTTAATCCTCCTAATTTATTATTTCTTCTATTTCTGCATCGTATTTGAATCCTTTCCACATAACAATACCAGCATTATTGCTAGGTGATGCAGCTCCATCGTTGTATTTAATCTTAACAGTATCAATTAAAGATTTTTTGATACCTAAAGATTCGTATATTCTTCTTCTCTTTTCTGGAGTTCCGTAATTTACCACAAATAAAGCGTCTCCGTCAAAGTCTCCCACTAATCCAGAAAGACTGTAAAATGGTACACGCATTACCATATCGTCAGTAAGTGAAATTATTTCCATTCCTAATACAGATGTTAAGTAAATACATGGCTCTCTTGATATATATACATATTTATATTTAACTCTAGGAAATACGTCGTTTCTTATGAAATCTCTTTCTACATTACTTAAAACATAATTTAGATCTATTAAATCTCTTATTTTATTAGGAGAAACTTTTAACTGTTTACATACCTTTTCTACATCTCCACTAAATATTACTCTAAAGCAATCTAGTGGAAGTTGAACTACATCTATTCTATGTATTGTTGGGTCAGTAATAGGTTCTATTATAAGTCTTCCTGAGTTATCTATTCTTGGAGCAACAACTTCTCCTCTCCATGCAGATTTCTTACCAGCTCCTATTTCTTCTGTAAGTATATCACATATATTACCGATTGTATATGTAATAGATCTCATCTTATTTACTAACTGATCTTCTATCATAAATGGGTTATTATTTATTGCACTAACACATTCTGATATTACTTGATATTCTGTATTAAGATCTTTAGTATCTAATTTAGGAAACCCTAATTTGTTTTTTACTTTAAGCGGTCTGAAGTTTTTGCTAATAACAGGTATAACATTAGTATACCACCTATCTTCGTACATTTCTATCAGCTGAGCATTTGACTTCATATATTTATTAATGAATTCTTTTAATTTACTTTTGTTAAAGAATAGATCTTTCCAAGTAAAATCTGTTATAGGTGTTAATTTCTTATCACCTGTTTTTCTATAGGTACCTTTTCCTTTATTAAGCTTGCCATCTAACCGTTTTACTAAAGATCCTCCATTAGCACTACATAATAAATGACATATATAAGGATGTAATACTTTTATATCTTTTCCAGTAGTGTTAGGTTGTGGTTTAATATAGAACCATCCTACTTGTTTAAATCTAGCCCTATCTACCACTCCTCCACATACAGGACATATTTCATCTAAATGATCTAATCCTGTTAAATGTCCGCATTTACAAGAATACATTGATGCTATTACATCAGAATCCTCTTGTAACGTTAGACCAAATTTGTGAGAATAAATTGAATTCATCCTGTATAAATCTTTCAATTTCTCGAAAGTTAACTTTTTGTAGATATCTTCTCCATAATCTATACTATCATCTAATATAAATCCATTACCTTTTTCTCCGAAAACAGATTTATCAAATTCTTTTTCGCAATCCATGAAATGTATAGTTAATGCTTTCATCTCATGCCTCCTTTGAAAATAGTTTCTGTATTATTATTTTTATCTTGTTCACATAATTTAGGAAATTCTTCTTTCATCTTAGTTAAGTTATTAGTTAATAATATATATCTGTCTGTATCAGTCTTTCCTATTTTGTTTAATAATTCTATATCTTCTTCTGTAGCTTTTATATCTCTAGCCATTCTGATTATCTTAGGATCGACTTTCTCTAATTGTACTGAGTTCAATATTTCTGTATTGGAGTTATGTAAATAATATTTAGTAAGCTTATATCTTATAGATACGAAATACTTAGACATCAATGTTAGAAATCCTAATTCGTTCATTCCTAAAGTAGTAACTTCTCTTCCGTCCTTAGTTATATAAGAATAGTCATTATTATATGTATCACGATCTATATTGCCACCAGATATATTTACAGAGTGAATTATCTTATAAATATCACGATTAATATGAAAAGTTTTCTTCTGATACGGTGTACCCTTTAACATTAACTCTATTTCTTTCGAAGTACAGAAGAGGTGTTCTGGTTTGTTTTCAGACATAGGGGATTCGTTCTGTCCTGTAAAGAAACTATAAATTTCATTAAATTTCTCTTTTGGTGATTTATAAGTATAATATTTGTCAAATTTAACTTGTTCTTCAGAATAAATTGGCCAGAATTCATTTTCAAATTGGTTTACCAAGTCTTCTTTCTCACCCCAAGATAATTTAGAATTATCGTATCTAATTTTAGATATAGTATCTCTATATGGTATTATAAATATGTCTAACATAGATACACAATTTTCTAAATATGGTCTAGATTTATTTAATAAGCATATCGGATTTACGTATTTAGTGTTTTGGTGATCTAAGTAGAATTTTGCTAACATATAATTAACAATATCATCATATTGTCCGATTAAACATATAAACAGAGTCTCATCTATATAGTACATCGTATTAACTCTATTAGTAATGTCTATATATTTACTTTTCAAATAATGATCTTCTTTTGTGAAAAATTCATTTTCACTATAGTTTTCCGGACTCAACTCAAATTTGGATGCAGCTATTGAATTTTGAAAATTTGTTAAACTAATATTATTGGAACCAAATTCTTGTTCCAAACTGTACATTAACATATCTAAATCTCTCAAAACGTTATCGTGACGTTTTCCTATCAGCTTCGATAGTGTTAAGCTATCTACAAACATACCATTAGGTAAATTAGTAGTAGCTAAATTTTTATAAGCTTCTCTCACCTCCTCTAGATAGCTTTTTGCATCGACTTCTTCATAGTCTTGATTTTCTAAGTTCATAATGTTTCCTCCTTAATTGATTTTTTTTTAATTTTACTTTTGATCATACGTTTCCGGGCTGAGACCAAATTTGGACCCAGCTATTGAATTTTGGAAATTCGTTAAACCTAATAAGGTTTTTATATACTAGTAAATATGAGAACTCAATCTTTTGGTCATATGTTTCTGGGCTGAGACCAAATTTGGACCCAGCTATCGATTTTTGAAAATTTGTTAAACTAATATTATTCAAAAAATTTCTTATTCATCTTAGTAATCTCTGCTTCTTGGAATGTATTACCATGTTCTACTTTTAATAAGAATTTACCTTGTAGTGAAATATCATATATTATCTTTTGTGTAGACTGATCGTAAGATACAGAAACCTCTGGGTTCATCTCTCCACATATTTTCTGAACAACTTGGTTTACCAAAGTATTCAACTCCATTCTATTTTCTAACGGGTCTAATATATGACTATATCTCTCTATATCTATAAATAAACCAGGCACTTCAGGAAGTAGTGTTCTACTTCCATAAAATGACCTAAATATACAAGACAACGCATTATCGACATCTCTTTCTATAAGTTGTTTACCATATTCATTATATGTAGGAGGATAATCTATATAAAATTCATATAGCTCGTTATCAGTTGTTGCCTTATATTTTCCTTTATTTACACGCTCCATAATTTATCACATCCTATTAGCATTTTCGATAATGACTGTAGGAAAATTCTTTTCATTACTGTCTAATGTAATTTTAGCTTCAGCTCTATTTTTTATAAATTCTGTACACGTTGTATTAAGTGTATCTAAAGCTGATATTAAAGGATCTGGTTGTCCTGGTTCTACAGCAGTAGTATTAGTAGTTACTATTTTTATCAGTCTTTCTACTAATGATAATCTATCATTCATTGGCATTTTAGTATTAATAGATAAAAATGCTACTACGGCTATCTTATCTAAAAAACCGGCTGTAATGTCACCAAAATTTTCTTTAACTAATCCTGCATAATAAGATAAACTTTCACCCAATCCTCTTAAACTAGTTTTCTTTTTAGCTTGTGCAGCTGTTAAATTATATTTAGATTCATCTAAAAGCAAATCTTTCGATTTTTGGCTAGTTAGTAATTTCTTGAACTCTTTATTCTCTACAATTATTGCCGCAACATAAGTTAAGAGATTCAAATTAGGAAATTTCTTAAAGAATGAATCTTCTTCTGGAGCTATATCCTCACTAAAAACGGGACTTTCTTTATAGTATCTTACTATAACAGGTACCCATTCTACAGTTAATTCATACATTAATAATGCAGCACCTTCTGCTAAATAAGGTTTACCGAAGTTTTCTCTACCGAATAAATTCCAACTTTTCCCTAAATTAGTATCAGTCATCATATCATATAATTTATTGTATACATCTACATATCTAAATTTCTTATCGTCGAATAATTTATTCAAATGAGTTCTCATATCTTCTATATATTTAAAATTAGCAGCTTTCTTTATTCTACCATTAATAATAAACGGTGTCCAATCAAAACCTATTTGAGCCATATTTTGGTCAAACCTATTTGTGATCTGAGAAATTGTATCTATAGTATGTATTTTTTCAACAGGTTCTGGTTCAGGTTCCGCTACTTCCTCTTCTAAATACATATCTTCATCGTAAGTTTGATCATCGTATCCATCATCAGCGAACTCTTCGTTTTCTGGAGATTCTTCATCAGACGTTCCGTTTTGATTATTATTAACTTCGTCTAAGAAACCCCCATTTTGTGAATTGTTATCTTCATTATTATCATCTAACTCTTCATTAAATTCATCTTCAGCAGCTTCACTAACTGCTATTCTGCCAGACCATATCATTTCTTTAATAAAAGATTCACTAGAAGCTTGATTTATGTTGTAATTCTTATTTACACTAGTTGTAATAAAATTTTCTTTAGATGTAACTTTACTATTAAATTTACCAACTTTGATAAATGGTGCAATTCCTTCATGTTCTGCGGTTTCTTCGTATAGATTAGCCTCTGGACAAGCATATATAACATCAGATCCTTTCTTATTCTCTATTATTAACCCGAATACTTTCATATCTTTTAATTCATCTAATCTTTCTTCAGCTATCTCTCGACGTTCTTTTTCTACTTTTTCTAATATTTCTTTCGGATTGTTATCGACAAAATTTATACCCATTTCTAATAATTTATCTAAATTATCTTGTGTTGATTTTATATCTTTATTATATAATATAATTCTAATCTCTACTTTTTTACCATTAGATATTTTAAGAGGATATTTATTAGTTGCTACCCAAGAACTGTATTCTTTGTTCTTATAACTTAATTTCCATTTTTCTTTCATATTAAACACCTACCCTTCAAAATATTCTTTTATACTTTTTACTACAGCATCAGCATATTCTTTTTTGTATAGATCTAGTCTGCTTATATCTGATAAATTGCTAACAAACGCTGGTTCTAATATAACAGTTGGTGTAGTAGTTCTTACCAATAAAGATCCGCCTCTATCTGCCAAAGTCTTAGGTTTAATACCTCTTCTATCTTTCTCTATTTTTAGAGCACTTAATACATTTTTTTGTAAAATTGTTGCTAATCTTTGACTATTTTTTGAGTTAACATAATATAACATTTCTGGTCCTTCAGCAGATTTGTTGTCGCTGTCATTCAAATGGAAAGATAATGTTATATCTCCTTTTTTAGCAACGTTATTAATTTTTGCAGCTAAAGTTTTATAAATAGTTTGATTAACTTCTGTGTACTCAATATTAGCTTCTTTAATTTTAGGAATCAAAATAGTTTCTACAAATTCCTTATTCCAATAATGTTCTCTAATGCCATTAGCACATGCTCCTGGGTCTTTAACTAAACCTCCATGTCCTACATTTAAAATTACTTTACTCATTGTAATCATCTCACTTTCTCATTTATAAAATTTCTATTTTTTAAATATTTAAATAATCTTTCTGGGTTAAATTTAAAATAACCCTTTTCGTTTATTCCAGCTTTACCATACATTAATTTATAATTCATCGCATAATCTATAGCTGCTAATACAAATTCACTACAGAAATAAGCATTTGGGTCCTGATCAATAAAATGATCGTTACCCATTAACAACTGAGCTTTCACTATTGCTTTCATATCATACGGTAATCCTTCAGTCATTTCAAAAAATTCTAATATCTTATTAGGATCTACTAAATAATTTAACTCATACAAATCATGATTATTTTTGTAAACATAAGGTTCTTTTCTAATTCCTCCTGGGTTAGATAAGTATTTATAACCATTATAAACAAATTCTACATGTGCGTATTTACCTACTGTCCATAAAGATATTAAACTACCAATCAGTCCACTAGGTTTATGAAAGCATAAATACATAAAATTTTCTTTCAAAACCATAAATACATCTCCTTTCTATTTTCTAAATTTCCAATTTACTTTATAACCAAATACATTGCTATCACCATAATAAATTAATGGTAAACTTAATTTCTCAATTACAGTTTTATTATTTAAAGACGATATATCCATAGAAATAAGCTGATCAGATTCATTATAACCATTCATACCTAAAAACTGTATAAAAGAAATATCATTAGGGAAAGAATCTTTGATATATTTTTGTAAATTAGATATATGTAACTCATCATAATTTAAGAAGTTAATACCAGATAAATATTGATATACTGTAGCATTTAATTGCTTTTCTGTAACCGTACTTCCTAATTCTGTTTCTATTATAAAATTTAACTTTAACATAACATTAGATAAAGGTTTCTTATCTAATCCAACCGTGTAGTTTTGAGACATTCCATAAGTATTAGCAAATTTTATACTGTATGAGAATTCTCCTTGAAATTTACCTAGATACTCTTCTAAATTATATTCTTCTACTAAAGCATTTTTAAACACATATTTGAAATTTTTATAAAATCCATATTCTACTAGCGGATATTGATATAATCTTATAGTATCGTTATCTATAACTGAATGTTGAATTTTGTGGTCTTTAGTTCTGTTCTTTGCTAACCAACATTTAAAAGAAAAACTGTTAACAACTTCTCTGGAAGTTTCTAATAATCCTGTTATAGGATCTTTTACTGTAGGCATTTCTACTTCTATACTACCAGTCAAATCTTCCACTTCTACCCAAACATCTTTATTTGTTGTATCATTATGTAATAACATTTTATCATTTTGGATTTTTGTTAATTGATTTTCCTTAATTAATTTACAAGTATATTCAAAATAATCGTCTTCTGTAGAATTATTATACGACATCATTTTACATCTAGCTCTGTAAACTTCTTCTTCTTTCTTATTCTTCAATACGAAATAAACTTTAACAAATCCTGTATCTTGTATTGTCTCTGGATGATTTTCATCAGGTACTAATAACATTTTTTCTTTAGGGACATCTTTTACTAAATTATGTCTTAATTGAAAATAAACGGTAAATGGTTGATCATAGTCATTTCTGATGAAATCTACCCAGTTACATATCCAAGAATAAGGTACTTTAGAATTAAGCAAATGATAATCTGTATTAAATCTTAAATTTATATCTGGTTCATATAATCTTATCATATTATATTTTTTATCATATACTACAATAAAAGGATTCCAATAAGTAATAGCGTCTTCTGGTAACTTAGCTCTTTCTGTTTCGTTAATTATTTCACCTGTTGTAACAGCCTTAGAATGAACTATCTTATCTGTTTGTTGCCACACTAATCCATCTTCTAATACATCAATACCTTGTTCTTTAAATTTCCAATCTACTGTTAAAGTATTAGTAGGAACTAAACAGCTTCTTCCATCGGATTGAAATCTTAATGTAGTAAAAATATTAAATAATTTTAATATATCGTTTCTATATTTAACTACCGCATATTCATTACCGCTTTTTCTATTATTTAAATGCATATATAAATCATTTTCTATTATTATTGCATCATAAGTAGATTTTTTAGTAATAATATCTCTACGTAATCGCTCTACACCAGTAGCAGAACTTTCTCCTCCCCAGGAAACTCTATCTCCGTCTAAGCTAACGTGTATTCTTAACTCATTGGAGTCTTTCTGTACTAACCTTATATTAGAGCCTTCAATTTGCTGATACTGATAATTAGCTCTTTCTCCAGTCGTCACGTATACGTATACTCTTATTCTATCTCCTATAACTGGTCTAAATCCACTTTCTTGAGATTTATGTGTAAGCGTAAATGAATTAATACTATCCCAATGAATAAATATGCTATCTTCTGATGTACGAGAATTTTCAAAATATATTTTTTGCTTCAATTTCTTATTTTGTATCAATCCATACGACGCTGTATTACGATAAAACACGTCTATACCAGCTATTTCATCAGTAGGTCTTTGTAAAGAAATAGGAAATATTTGATAATCTCTATTAGTAAACTCTACTTCTTTCGGTTCTCTCACGTATTGTTTCAACGTTAAGAATAAATAATAAACCCATTTACCTTGTTGATTAGATCTAATACAAGGTATAGCTAAGTTTTTCAAATCAGATATTATATTTTCTTCATTTCCTATTACATATCTAGCTGTAAGATAAACTGAATTATCTACACCGTATTCTAATCTAACTTCTATATCGTAATCTAAAGAATATATAAAGTTACCTACTAATATAGTATTGTCTTTAGATATTATATAATTTCTAACATCTCCACTTTTAGAAGCTTTAGCTAAGAAATCTTCTTCTTTTATAATAAAATTAAATTTCATTCTAGAAGGCTTAGCATACGTCGGTGTAACACCGACCTCGGCACCATGCTTTAATAAACTGCTGTATTTTCTAGCTGTAACCGGACTACTTTCTATAACAGCAGAATTAGATTTATATAATACAGTATCGTTAATGTTAGTTAATACATGAATATTAAATCCTATACTTCTTATAGCTGATATATCACTACTATCCATATTATACATTTTTAATAATGCTACTAACATCTGCATATGGTCTATATTATTATAGAAATTCATATTTCTACTTGCCATAAATTGCCTCCTTTCTAAATATCTCTTAAAATAGATAAAATATTATTGTAATCAGTACTTTTGAATACACCTTTAAGATTAGCATATCTTGAAAATACATTAGGTCTTCCTCCTAATACACAATCTGCCATGATTGCACCTATAGTATCTATATTTTCCAACATATACGTATTGCTAGCTCCGTACATAGTCGATATAGCATGAATAAGAGCTCCTGGTTGTAATTTATCAGCCCATCTAAATTCTTCTTTTAATACACTTTCGCAAAAAGTTTCTAAATTTTTAAAAGAAGATAGGTCGTATTTTTTCTTTAATACTGCACTAACAGATTCATCTACACCAGAATTTGTAGCAGAATAATTTACAATATCTCTTATAACAGTGTCATTATGATTCAATAAATAAATTATAGATAAAAAATAGAATTTATTTATTTCATTAGTGTCTCTAAAATGACCACTACAAGCTTTAGTAAAAGCTTTACCAAATAAATTACAATAAGCCTCTATACAAGATTTTAAATAATCTCTATTTTTATTAAATTTATCACTATATAGAAATATAGATCCAGACAATGTGAGTGAGTATAATTCATTTACAGGTATACTATACATATCTTCAATTCCACGTTTTCTTTTAACGTGTGGTGTAGCATTGACTAATACTGATCCTTTATCATATACCCATTTAACAGTAGCATGTGTTAACGAATCATCTTTAATGAAACGTATTTTATTTTTCTCTACTAGCTTCACTAATTTATCTGCCATAGGTAGTTTATTTAATTTCATTAAATATAAAGTGTCAGCTAATCCGTCGTTAATGTTAGCAACACTACTCTGTTTTAATATGTCTATATCCTCATGTGTCATATCTGTATAAACATAAGTATTTTTTAAAGTATTCATTATTTACCTCCTAAATATATTGATATTTGTGATGGTTTTAAAAACTGGGCGGTATAATAAAATCCCCACAATGGGGGATTCCTTAAAAATTAACGTGTTACTGAATAATATGAAGCTAGTGTCGCTTTACTTGCTGCTAATAACGCTTCATATAAATAAGTAATGTTTTGTATAGTATTATTTAAAGCATTAGAATACTCTACAAGAAATACATCTATTAACTGATGGTCTTTAGACATTTCTTGTGCTGTAGGATAAGCTTCTTTATCATAGTTAGGTTTAGCTGTTTCAGTAGGCCCGTCAGTAGACCCAGCTTTTTGATTTTTAAATACATTATCCATGAAAGCTTCTGCGTAACCTGCTTTTACAATATCTTTAAAAAGTTTATCATCAAAATAAGACTGAGCATTAGGTTGAGGATTATCTTTTTGACTATTATTAGTATCGTTATTAGACGATTGTGTATTAGAATTTTGTGAAGAATTATTACTTGAATTACTATTAGTATTTTGTTGAGCTTGTTGTTGTGCTTTAGCCTGTTGTTGTTCTTCTCTAACTTTAGTTTCTAACATCTTGTCTATATCATTACCAATTTGTTTTAAATGCTGATCTTCATTTCTTAAAAACTCTATAGCTTTAAGATTAACAAATGTTTCTGCTGAATTTTTTATAATATTCAATGAATCAGTCAGTATCTGTGCAGAACTATTTCCATCTACATCTTCCATTGCTTCTTGCATCATCTTACTGTCAACTGAAGCACCTTGTTTCATACCGAACATTTTTTTCCAGAATGTTTTAGCTTTTTGTGTATTGGCATTCTTAGATTTATTTTGTAATTTTTTATTCAATTCGTCCATATTAAAAATGTATAAATTACTTTTTATATCTTGTCTAAATTGATCAGGTGTAATACTATCAAATGGTCTCTTCTGTCCAGTTATTCTTTCTACCAATGTTTCTATAGCTTTCTTTTCAGAAGCTTCATCACCAAAATGAATTCCTTCTAGTAAAGAATTCTTTGTAACAGTTTCCAAATACCCTTTAGCTATACTCGCTCTAGAACCTTCTTGTGATACATCTAATCCTATAACGTTTAACCCAGCGGGAGTTATAACTCTTATTCTATCAGGAAATTGACCACTAGGATGTCTTTTAGCTAAAGCATTATTTATATCATTTATATTTCTAGATAATTGTTTTTCTATACCCATTACAGCATTATATAGATTAGATATCATTTTTATTATTTGATCTATTATAGTTTTCATTATCGTTCTAATTCTTTGATAATTAAACTTTATAGATGCTCCTATATTATTAGACATCATTTTAGCATCGAATTTTTTAGCAGCATTACTTCCTGCATTATACGCAGCTTTACCTGCAGCTTTAGCCGTTCCTGTTGCTACTTTGGCCGCTCCTTTAGCTGTAGCTGCTGCTGTTGCTGTAAATATACCTTCTCCATAAGCATTTATATCTTCTAATATTTTAGCATTCTCGGAAAACGCTAAAAATGAGTTATTTCTTATTTCGTATCGGTTATTTAAAAAATCACTTATCATTACGTTTTACCTCCTCATTAGAAATTTTTCTATTTATTAATTCTAAACTGGTTAATAATTCTAATACATTCGTTGGTGTAGTTTTAAATCCTTCGTTAAAAGCTTTATGTTGTAGTTTATTAACTGTATTATTAGATACTTTTACATAATCTATAGATAAACAAAATTGAATAATTTCCAATATTAATTCTGTACAAAGAAATCTGTTATTTTGTATTTTCTTAAATAAAGGTATTCTTAAAATATGATATAATATTATAGACCAATAATCGTATTTTCCATTTTTTTCTAACCGATCATGTTTTTGAAAACTAAATGATCCAAATCTTTTTTGTTTTTGTATCATATTAAATTTATCCTTGAATAAATTAATATCTTCTACTTTTAATTCGAATATATCCCATTTATTTACATCATGATAATGCATTGTACCTAAAGCTTTTCTTCTAACACCTCCGTCTCGTCCGCTACTAGAATAAGAAACATTATCTATAATAATCTCTACATGTGAATATATACCTCTACTAGTCCATGTGATTATTTTATCCAATAATTTATCATTTCCTTTATAAAATGCTAAATATACTTTATCTTTATTAAATATCATCTTCTACCTTCTCCTCTCTTACTTATATTTTTCCATATTCCGTTTACCTTTATTTGTATTGGTCTAAATCCCACAGTTATTTTATCTATACCTAATACTTCATTATCCTTCAATTTAAATCTATTATTCATTCTAGTAACGAAATCTTGTTGTTCAGGATAAGCCGCATTGTAAACTATTGCTTGATTTTCTAGAGTATACCTTGGGGACTTTTTATTTATTTCTGCCTTAAAATATGTTAATGCCATAGAAGAATCACTATTTACAATATCTATAAATCTATCTCTATTATCTAAATTTACTTCTGTTTTATCATATGTTGTTCTAATTTCTGGTCCAAATCTTATATCCGTAACAGCATCGCTATCTTCTATTCGACTAGTCATATTGATAATATAACTATCATTATCTACTTCTGTAGAATGAGATCTATAAAATACTTTATTAGGATCTATATCGAATAAATGAATATGTAGATCATCTTTGAACATTTTATCAGAAGTGTTGTTTAAAAACCATTTCCCCCAAGTAATGTTACTGAATAAATCCTTATATCTACTAAATGTAGTGTTATTAAAAGATTTGGATATTACATTATTTTTGTAATCTATAAATAATTTATTTATATCAGTTTTTTTGTGCACAGTAGTCATTAACATACCCATTTCCCATTGTCTAGGTTTATTACGATCAATACTAATGTAAGAATTATTGAATACGTCGTTTCTTGCTTCATTTACAGTACTATACTTATTATTTTCTACATAGTTAGCACTATTAGGACCATAAAATACCACTGGGTCTTTAGTTATTTCTTCATCTGGTGTAGAATATAATCTAACCATATAAAATGGACTTTCTTCAAAGTTATAATTATATCTTGGATAATTAATTAAGTCTTGTGTTAAATCATAATTTATTCTAGCGTAAGATATACCAGGTAAATATGTATTATGATCTATTTTATATAAATTATATTTACCAGTATCAGATAAAGAACCTGTGTCAGTGAACCATTCTCCTAGTTTCCCGTATACCATATTTATATTAGGATTAATACCGTAAACATTTCTATGAGAAGGATAAAATTGACCATTAGCGTCAGAAACTTTTAATCCTTTCTTATATATATCATCCCATAGTCCTACTGAACCTAGATTAAATAAATCTATCCATCTATAAGAAAATGTCTCGTTAGGATGTATATTATCATCTATATAAATACTTCTATTTTCGAATGATTTAAATAGTTTATTAAAATTTAAATCCTTATTAAGATTTTGTATTTTAACAGTATTGTTATCTTCTAACAACGTGTCTCCTAAAAAATCCCCTGACGTACTAGTATTATTTAATACTTGACTTTTTAATTGAGGTATTCTTATAAAATTACTATCTACTTCAAATCCTGAATTGAATCTATTAAGAAACCTTTGAGACATTTCGTTCTCTGAATATAATAACTTATCTATTTTATTTTTAGTTAGTATTAGATTAGGTCTGTCATTTTTATTTAATCTATAAACTGTATTTTCGTCTTTATTTAAATAGTATCTCCAATTATAGATTCTTCCATCTGTAGTTATATGTTTATAATTTACATAGTATTCAGTATTTATATTTTCTTCATATAAAGATGTATAAGAAATATAAACTTCTAGAAATCCTGGTTCTAATAAATATCCGTTACCGTCGTTAATGAATATATTATCTTTAACATAATAATAACCGTTATAAAAATCCATAGGTTTATCCAACGACGGGTTAAGTATAGGATGATCCTTAGTTATTGTTTTAATTTTTCCAAATGTTAATAACACTCATATCACCTCTTCTTCTTTAAAAATTTTCATTAGTAGTATTAGTATCTACTACTATATTTTGAAGTATATCAAAGTATAAATAATCGGATGTCCAGTATACAGATAACCCATTTATAAATCTAAAAGATTCTTTTACTTTATTTTTGTTTATTGTATCATAAATAGTATTTTCCCCAAATGTTGACAGTTTACCAGTACCTAAAGTTGAAACTTGTAATAAATTTTCCTGACCGGTTATATTGTTTATATTTACTTTCTCGTAATGGGTTACCCAATCGACAACATGATTATTTTTAGGTTCTACCAAAGTATCTATTCGTGTACTATCGTTATTTTCTACTACGTTTGTGTTATATATACTGTTATATCCGTAGATAAAGTCTACAGGATTTTTCCCCTCTACCGTATATAGAGTATTAAAAGGTTCCATTAGTGAATCTGTTTTATTGTAGGCGTAATTTATGATATCATTTTGTAAAGTATCCTTTATATTGTATCCTCGTATATTATATAATAAAGATTCAGTATTAAGAGATAATTTTCTTTTTACTATTGGAAGATCCACGTAAGTTGAATGAGGATTCACACTTTGTATCCAATAAGTATCATCTACATTTTGATTTATTCTCCAATCTGTCCACTGATTACTATTTATATCTAATACTCTATTCAATATAGAAATAAATGGATTAGATATGTATAGATACTGTAATACATGCTTGTCTGATTTATATACTTCTAATATTCCTTGTAATTTATCTTCATTTTTTGTGTTATAAAAATCTGTATTCCTATCTATATTTCTAGTATTAATTCTTCTATTATAAAATTCAGGATTAACTTGTAATATTTTCTTAAATTCTTTAACTTCATCTAATACAGAATAAAATCCACTTTCTGTAGTATTAAGTAGCTCTTTTATCGAAAGTCTTCCTTTATATCTAAATAATCTCTGGTATTCTTCAGAAGTTTTACTAACAAGTCTCTCATCAACGGCTTCTTTAGACGCTGTTTTTAATAATTTTTTCACTTCGACATCATTCTCATTAAGATTATCTAATTTCCATTCAGAAAATTTATATATATCATCAGTATAAGCTGGTACTACCCCGATCACATTAACATCTTCTGAAAGACAAGCTGTTCTATTGTAGCTGTTATCACTATCCATAAATGTAATACGTTGTAATAGCATTCCATCGTTACATAAATTTTCTAATACGAAATATTTATTACTAGATACTTCTTTTCTAATGACATCATACATTCTTTTTTTAAAAAATATATCGCTATTAACGTTATAATCATATTTATACAGATACACACCTGTAGAATATTCTTTAAAGTAGAAATCGTCTTCTAATGGTCTATTTAATACTTCTCTTTTTTGATAAAACATCTATACCTCCTTTTCTATTTCTTCTGACATATACCTGTCTTTAGTAAGTTTTATTGTGTTATAAGTAAGATTAAATGTATTCCATATAGGCATTATAAATCTTCCATAATATTGTTCATTATTAAAATATCCTGGTCTATTATATTTTAACGTATTTATAAACTCATTTTTAATCATAGGATATTTAAAAGAAGTACCGTTTGGAAATAAAGACGTTATTAACGAATAATCTTTATCTATTATATTATTATTAAAGAAAGGTATTCCATTAATATTATTAGATAATGCTATATTTGGTTCATCGTTCCAAGATATACTAAATGTATTAGGCGTTATTAATTTATAACTTCTATTTTTTAGATATTCTTCATTTCTAGTATTATCATAATCCCCAATTATAGAATTTATGTCTGTAAATCTAAATCCTTCAAACTGTCTGTTTCTTAATTTTAAGAATTTTAATGCAGACATATTTAAATTATAACTTCTAACTTTACTATAAGAATATTTAGACCATCTCAATACAGATATTTCATTATTCGGTATATCTCTAAAATCGTATCTATCATATAAATCACACATGGAATTATAATTAAATATTCTTGTAATATATAAATCTCCTGTCTCGAATTCTGTAAAAATTATAGTAGTATATATATCACTTATGCCAGAATTAGTAGTAACATTAGTATCTATTACCGGAAGTTCATTGCCTGATCTATTACCAGATAAAAACATAGAACTGAATACTTGTAATAAACCAGCTTTACCAGTAGGAACTCTATCAGGTTCATTATTATATTGGTCATCTTCATCTTTTATAAAGTAACCAAAGATGAACTTTTTATTCATATCTTTATATGGGCCTTCTTGTTTATTTATTAATTTAGGTAATTCAAATACACTCTCACCACTATATTTACCATAATATTTATAATACTCGTCCATTATCGAAGATAATTCTTTATCTGGGTAAATTTCTTTAGTATTGTCATTTTCTTTAGGTAGAAATTCCTCTTTGTTAATATATTTCTTTTCATTTTTCACAAAGGTAGTTTCTGGTATATCCGATAACGTAGCAAAGCTGTCCCAATCAGACCAAATCATAATACCATTGTCATCGGTACCTGTTCTGTAATAAAATTTTTGAGCCATAGTAGTAATTTTCTGTACACAATATTTGTCTTCAAAATCGGTGTTTATAATTAAAAACCCAGAGAGGCTATTCTCTGGGTAATTTAACATTGTACTACTGACGCTTTTTGTGAAACTATAGATACCTTCATGAAATGATCTACATAAAGAATTTATATTATCTGAATTTGTTAAAGACTTTATGTTTATGTTTCTAGAGTTATCCATTATAAGTTACACCCCCTACGAAATTATCATCTTTCACTAAGGTTATATGTTCATCTTCAATTACTTTAGTTTTAGCTTTTAATAATGCTAGATTTTCAGGATTAGATTCTATAGCTTTTTTCATACTCATTAATATAAGTTGTATATATTTGTTGTCTATATCTTGTAGATCTTCTAAACTATTTGTATTTTTAACTTTGTTAACTATAAAAGCCATTCCTGATTTTATGCTTTCTGAATATGCCACTACTAATGTGGATAAAGAATCTAGTATTGTGTCAGAAACTTGTCCATTCATTATCCAATAGAATGTCTTAGGATTAGTGTTTCTCTTACCAGTGTCAGTATTTTCGACAAATACTTTAAGTTTTCTAACACGTTGGTCAATACTATAACGTAATGCTAATAGAGTTGTCTGATCATTATCTCTATCAACATTTCTGAAAGGTTGCAAATAAGTTTTATCATTACCAAATAAATTATGATAGAATCCGTGATGTCTTAATTCATCTTCTGAATTTAATATTTTCTCTATTATAGAATTTTTAAATTTATCTATATCTATCACCCATTGGTTATTTTCTGCAACATATTTCATCTTTTTATCATTATCAAATAAAAAGAACTTGTTATCATAAAATTTAGCTACTTTATTATATACATCTATGGAGGTATGGTTAACATAGTCCTTAAATAAAACGTCAACGAAGTAATGATCATCGTTATCCTCTCCTTTAACATTAACTCTAGTAAAATCATTAGTATGTTTATCTACAACTATCGAAATATAATTAGGCTCATATACAGCTTTATTTTTAACTTCGTCGAAAACAATTTTTCCATAATTGTTTCTCAAATCATCTTTATGAACCGATTCCAAATTAGATACATTATCCGTATCTAATAATGTGGAATTTTCATATTTCGAAATTTGTTTTGTTAATTTATTATATAAATAAATCATAAAATATATCC
>ERZ651108.358-NODE-358-length-23156-cov-3.278819_pt1 | contig 23156 bp, 15 predicted proteins | sample MGYA00512173_ERZ651108 | MGnify/ENA metagenome assembly ERZ651108 | reverse complement strand
GACATAAGTATTATATCTCCAAATACAGGAAGAATACAAGAATCTCATAGATGGCAGCATGGCTTACACACGGCCATAGAAACAAAAGAGCATTTGTCGCAATTCTACAATGTTACCATGGAAACAGATGCTGTCATTACCATAAAGAATTATTTTAAGCTCTATCAAAAGATTGCAGGAATGTCCGGCACAATAATGCCCGTCAGGAAAGAACTCGCAAAAACTTATCAATTAAAATGCGCTCCTGTCCCTACTCACAAACCTGTGATTCGCAAGGACATGGGACTCCAAATATTTCGTACTCGCAAAGATAAAGATACAGCCATCATTCAACTTATCATTTCTAACCAAAAGAAAGGTAGACCTACCCTTATAGGGTGTCCAACCTTGAAGCGATCTGATCAAATTGCAGACGTTTTATTAGATCACAATCTACATTTTAATAGACTCGATGCCAGAACTGTAAAAAGCGAGGCTGAATTAGTTGCTAAAGCGGGAATAGGAAACACTATCACTCTATCTACAAGCATTGCTGGACGAGGCACCGATATAAAACCCTCCCAAGATGCGCTAGCAAATGGCGGTCTTCTCGTTATTGGAACGGAATTATTTAATTCGGAGAGAAGTGATCTTCAACTCAAAGGACGAAGCGGCCGGCAAGGCAACCCCGGCAGTACAATATTCTTCGCCTCCTTGGAAGATGAAATACTTACGTATCTCTCTCCTAACGAGACAAAAGAACTCACCAAGCTCGGAGAAACAGTAAAGTCAATAGACGATTTAAACCGGCTGGCGGCGCCTTATTTTATAAGAGCGCAAAAACTCGCAGAAGAAGACTCAAAAAAGAATAGAGATAAAATCGCAAAAAAAGATGATATTATCGCCCCACGAAGAGATCTATACTATAGGATGAGAGATCAATTACTACTGAACCCTCTCGGCATAGATGAGCTATTGCAATCTATTTTCAACACGTCACCAATCGATTTGAAAGAAATTGGATCACACATATCAACTCTATACAATGGTACCAAGGTTTTAATCGAAAAACATATCTCTGCTACCTATTGCGCAGACTTTCTACTACCGTTTACTGTAAATCGAGAGCCATTTTGCATAACAGTGGATCCAACAATGACACTACAGGATTACTCCTACTTTAGTAACGAGTACAAACGGCAGGTTGTCCTTCATACTTACGACATGCGCTGGAGAGAATTCATCAACCACATGATGGAGCAACTAGACGATTATGAAGTAAGTCTATTGGACGAGAAATACCAAATCATGATCGAAAACGTCAATCGATCAATCTACAATCGATTAACTAAATCCATCCTGCTTTTTGCGCCAAAAAGCACTGAAGAGGAAACTCGAAATCATGAATCCACCACGCCACAAACATCCACTATTCAGATCTCACCCGACTCACCATGTCCATGCGGGAGTGGAAAAAAATTCTACGAATGCCACGGAAAGGACACTCGTAGAATTCATAGACGACGCCGGTATGATTAATCACATTTAAAGAAAGGAACCAAACTCTCGTTCAAGTACAAGAAGAAAGATACTGAACCATCGGGGTTCCTCAACGCCAACAAGGGGTTGTTTGTATTAATTGAAACGTCTTCAGCCTTATCTTTAAGAGAGAGCAGGCTTTCTTCTCGATAAGTATTGGTATCTACCCCAGAGTACGTGTAATCTCCGATATAGTCTATGATTGATTGCGAGGAGTAAAATGCGTCACTGAGTATTTGTTCTGCACCAGCAGCCTCTATTATATGAGTCACCATAACCATCCCACCGTCTCTGCTGTAACTCCCCAAAATGTAACCGATTTCACCACTTGACACATCAGGCATTTCTTCTGCATCCATCAACGCCTCAGAAGGCACAGTGAGCCAAATGTCATAACCTTCAGCTTTGTAACCAATCAACCGGTCAACCAAAACGCCTCTACGATTATGGGAGAAAATCATCGAATCTGGAATTTTACCGTCTGCTAAGTATACATCTAACTCTCTAATAGCAAGATTAACGAGCGAAGAAATGTCGCAATTTCTAGCCATAAAGGTAGGAGCATAACAACCTCTTCCTTCCTCGTAGTAATTTTTCGTATCCTGCTCGATCCTAGAAAGATACGATTTACGCAACTCAAATGGATTACCCACTCTATTAGTTATACACAACAGGTCATTAGCATGATTTGTTATACAAAGACTAATAAGGACTATCTGAGGAGCCACGTAACTCAAAAAGTGCAATAATTCATTGCTACCAGTGCAATCAATCACCACTTCAAAATCCTGAAGCATCTCGCGAAAGTCCTCTTGATTTCGGTAATTGACATTGGTATAAAATCCCTTTGTATCGTATGCCACAGTTCCAGAAGAAAAGGAAAACTTTGAGCCGATACTGTTTATTGCCACTATATTGGGGTTTAGCGATCTCAGCTTCCGTGCTATCGAATAAGCCTTGTTTTTGCCGATATCCCTCAAAGTATATACACTCCTACAGATATTCCCAGGTTCAACAACATCATTGTCCCACAATCCGGCAACAACGACTCCACTTCTCGCCAAAGACTCTGCCACCATTGACCCTAACGCACCTAAACCAATCAAGCCGATACGCATCCCTTGGAATTTATCAGAAAGACTCCCCCGCCCCCAGAAATTCCCCTTCCCAACAACTTCGGGTATGCCTATGGTCAAAGCGAACGAAACCAATTTAGAGATGTACAAATCAGCAAAACCTAGATCCAACTTTATCAGGTCAAACCTTGGACTCTTAACATTCCCCCCTAAAAGGAGCCAAGACAAATTCCCATCCTCAGGGTACCCGACAGCGAAATAATGAAATTTCCCAGAAAGGACCTCATCTTCATATCTGCTTACCAAAGGTACGTCATCGTAATCCTCGTCGTCGTCGAGTATACTACGCACCTGGGGCAGAACCTGTCCGTCTGAGGTAAGCCTATCAAACTCAGCAACTTTCTCATCAACTAGCTTTGATTGATCAGGAGATAACTTGAGAAATGTATCGCTTTTAAAGTCCGTAGGACATAAGAACTGATCTTCCTGACTGTTCAACAAAGAAGCAGGAAAGGAAAAATCTCTTTGAACAAACTTCTCCCGAATTCTTTTTATACTTTCTCGAATATCTTGTTGCGATTTCGCTTTAAAATTATGATTATACGCTTGCCAAGAGAGAGAACGTGAAAACCAAGGAAGCAGATGCTTAAAAACTTTTTCGCCCAATCCGTTTCGCTTGAGTAGTACAACTAAATCCCGTAAAATGCTGAAATCAGATATTTCGTCTATAAGAATATACGGTAACTTACAATTAGCCAATTCCTCATCAGCAAATGCATAATATCTATCTTCGGGTGTACGAATACAATGTAGGTACCCCATTTGTTCCTGAAAGTTTTTCAAGTCATAAGCAAAGTCTCCGACAAAAGTAAGCTTTGGTTTTGCGCTTATCTCTCTGATTTCATCGGGGTTTTCCCACTCATAAGCATTCGCCACTCTTAAAGCATGTTTTACTTCGCTGTCGGCAATATGGGCGGGGAGTTCCTTGTGCATATTACGACCCACCCATTCTCTCAATCTTTCAACCTCAACATCCAGTTGCTCTTCCGCAGTTTCTGCAAATGGAGAATTCAAACAAAACCAATATACAGTATTCTTCCTAAGCTCATCAAAATGCTCCCCACTTCCAACCGGAAACACAGATATGTCAGATACTGGTATTAAATGCGGATATCCACTTATCGAATTAGTCAAAAAGGTCAAACCCTGATGTGGAAACTGTCTTGGGATGGTAACAACCAATATCAACTCATGGACAGTATCACAGACCTCCACTACACCGACATAAGAATTGGCATTCTCAACGAAATCCTCTCTAACTACAAAATCCGGATGATTATTGAAGTAGGATGTATAAAACGAAGCTGGTTTATACTCAATCATAAGTAATCACTTTCATGCATAAGCCCTGGGAGCAGGCGTGTTGGAAACAGGATTCTGTGTTGTCACTTTATGGACTGTTGCCTTAGGTACCATCGTCTTAGGTACCGCTACTTTAGGTGCTGCCACTTTAGATACTGACGGGGTAATTTCAACTACTTTATTTTCCACTTGTTTTTTCGTCAGTCGGAGGTTGGATTTTTTCCCCGAAGCCAAACCATTATATGAAGGATCGTATGCCATAACAACTTATTTTTTTACAAATACACAAATCAAGATTTCGACACCAAAGAAAATTACACATTAGGTACAACGAGACGAGAGATAGGTCAAAGCACTGAATGCCTGGATAAAACAAGCACTTAGTAGTGGTATTTGCACTATCGCTACACCATCAACGTCAATCAGCGCTTCATGAATTGTCGGATCTGCTTCAAGGGAATTCCGAAATTGAAGTTGTCCGAACCGTTTAATTTGGCAAAGTTGACGGCAACGAGGTTACCATCGGCATCGATGACAGGGCTACCGCTCGAACCTTGCACGGTGGCAATATCATACAACACCCTTTGTCCGTCGGGAAGTTGGGTCACCTTTCCGCTCGTCATCTGCGCTTGGATACCGGTACGCGTTTTGGCAAGATCCGGTCCGGCATTGTAGCCGATCATGTAGAGCGGTTGTCCCATCTCCAACGGGAGATCCTCGTCTTCAATGGTAAAGACTTTGGCGTCGCCGGGTGTTCTCCTGCTTTTCAACTGGATGAGCGCCAGATCTACGTCTTCGAGGTCGGAGGTTTTGATGACCACACAGGGATTTCTGCCCAAGAAGTCCTCGACGCCCGTCACGTGCGTGTCGTTGTAGGCGATGCCCAGTTCGCAAACCGAACTGATTCTCAGCGCTCGGGGATCGTCCAGTTCATTGAGTTGCTGAATAGCCTGATCGCATTGGTCATACTGGCTTTTCAGCTTGCTCTGTTCTTGCTCGATTTCGCTAATACGGGCGTCGTTCGAATAATACCCTTCCTCTACATCGTCGTACTCCTCATTGTATGCATACTGCTCTTTGTTTTTCTCCAACTCGTCGAACTGGTCACTGAGTTGCTGCTTTTGAGACTCGTAGTACTGCTGTAAGGCGCGAATGAGGTTTCTGTAACCGGCCTTGATGTCGTTTTCATCAATCGAGGGTTGTGCCACGTGGCGGTTGGTCATAATCGTACCGTTGTTGTCGACAAAGAAACCGGTGCCGGACATCCACGAGCAGTTGTTTCGGATCTCATTGACGTCGAGCGTGACGTTCTCCAAATCTCCGTCCTTGTCCAAATCAGAAAAGAACATGGATTGACCGTTGGGGAGTTTGATTTTGTAGTAGTACTTGTTGAGAATGAGCACTACCCCACTTTTGTTCTCGTCGAAGAGTTCGGCCTGCGTCAATTCACGTTTGCAAGACGCGAACAACAGCAAGAGTAAGGCGAATAGGGGGAGAAGACGTTTCATACTGTTGAATTTAAGACGGGAGTCAAGGTGTTCGTTGAAAGGATTTGAATGTTGGGGCAAAGATACAAAATATTCCATCCTCACCTCCATTTTAGAATAAAAAATAAGCTCTACTTTCTCGCCAATCGGGCCCCCGCTGCGCACTATTGGGGGCCCAACCAAACAACACACCGCGTCCCCAATAGCGATGGGGACGCGGTGGAAGGTCAGATCGCTGCAGGAACGGGACGAAACCGTCGCTGCGCTCCGGGCCGCTGAGGGGAAATTCAATAACGGCGCATGGTGGTGGTTTCCTCCTGTCCGGTGCGGGCATTGACGAACGTGACGGTGGCCTTGTTGCCGGGCAGGGAGAGGAGTCCGCGCGTGGTGGCCGTTGCCAAGTCGATGGTGTCGAAGCGCTGCCCGTTGAGCGCCACGATGCGGTCGCCTTGTTGGATGGGCAATTTCTTGTTCCACACCACTCCGGCCACGATTTTCCCATCGAGGGTGGCGGTGGGAATCACTTCCCAATCGGCGAGATAAACATCGGCCGACGTTTTGCCATCGTGGGGAAGGAAATAGAAGGTGCGTCGGCGGAAGTCGATGGCGACATCGCCATATTCGAGCAAGCGCGCTCCGATGCGCGAATCGTGTCCGCCTGTGGTGACGGCGGCGACGTTGCGAAAATCAAAACCTGCGACTTTGAAATGCGGCACCTTGACGCGGTGTTTGAGTGTGGGCGGTTCGATGCCCGAAGCCCCCATGGAAAGTGAGCCCATGGCCGAAGCCTGCGTGCGGAAAGCACTGCCGGCTTGCGACAGTCGCGCGTAGTTGCGCACGGCGGGTTCGTAGAGGGCATGTGCCCCGAGGTCGAACATGACGGTGTCGATCACCGCTTTGTCGAGTCGCACCTCGATCATGGGCACGTAGGGATCGGGCAGGAGGGGCGTGGCGTGCGAGAAGTCGAGTCCGAGGCTATCGGTGAGTGTGGTGAAGACAAAGGTGCGGGTCGCGCGGCTGAGTTTGACGATGCCCATCTGCATGAGATTGTAGCCCAGGATGCCGTCGATGCCAAAGCGCTCGGTGGGACTGCCCTCGGGCCAGCACATGGCGGCGACGTTGCGGAAGTCGACACTGCCGAGTCGAAGGGAATCGAGCTGAGCCATGCGTGCTGTGACGGGGCGGCCGTTGGAATCTTGTCCGGTTTGTGCCTCACCGAGTGTGATGTGGGCACGGCGGGCAAAGGAGTAGCTCACGCAACAAGGTGCACCGGTGTCGAGGAGGAAGCGACCTCGGGTACCGTTGACGGTGACATCTACCATGAATTTGCCATTTTGCTCCACATAGGGCACGACGGCACGAAAACGCTGTGCAGTGCCGGCGAGGGGCAGCAGGGCGATGAGCAGAAGGAGAAGGCGGAAGATGCGCATAGGAGATGAATTGAAAGAAAAACAGCGGCCACTCCCCGTGGGGCCGGAAGCGACACGGGGAGCGGCGTGAATGAAGGGGAAGGCAGATCAGCGAGTGGGAACTTTCGCGATCTCATCGAGCAGGCGTTCGGTGGGATAGTAGCCCACGATGCTGCCCACTTTGGTGCCGTCGGGGTTGAGGATGAGCATGGTGGGAAAGGAATTGATGCCAAACTGTTTGGACACGGCCGGTCCCTCTCCCTTTTCCATGTCGATTTGGAGATTGACGAAACGGGCATTGAGCACTTTGCCCACTTCGGGCTGCGGAAAGACTTCGCGAGCGAGTTTCTTGCAGGGGCCGCACCAACTGGTGTAGCAGTCCACGAAGACCTGTTTGCCCTCCTTGGCGGCTTTGGCCAGCGCATCCTTGAGCGAGAGTTGTTCGAAGTTCACTCCGTCGTGCTTCTCGAGTCGATCGGCGAGGAATCCGAGTCGTTTGCCGGCTTCGCCGGGGTTGCGGGTCGCCGCTTCTCGGAGATAGGCCACGACTTGCTTCGTCTGTTCGGCCGTCATGTCGGGGAAGTCGAAGGTGAGTTCGTAGGACGGGCGATCGTAGCGGAAGGCGTCGCCCTTGGCACGCATGAAGTCGAGGAGTTCGGCGATGCGCTTTTCTCCGCGCAACTGCGCCAATTTGCAGGCTACATAAACGACGGAGGTGTCGGGAACGTTGGCACGGCGGGCATCGATTTGCAGTCCGAGCACGGCATCGGCGTTGTAGGGGGTGGAACCGGCGGCATAACCGGCGGCTTCGGCGTAGAAGAGACTCTCAACAAAATCATTGACCTTCTGCCCGTTGTTTTTCACGAACTCCTCTTTATTGTCGAGCAGATTCTTGTAGAGCAGGCTTTCGCGATCGGTGATGAGTTTGGAGACGACGAACCAGTTTTCGGACTTGGCGTAGTCTTTGGGTTTGAGTGTGGCCACGTATTCTTGCGCCACCTTGTCGAACTGTTCCTTGTCGTCGGCGAGATTGAGGTCGTAGAGATAAGCGAGGAGCGTCTTTTTGTCGCGCTTACCTTTCTTATAGGCGGCTTCGAGTCCGGGGAGAGAAGTTTTGGGCGAGAGGGCGCGCATAACATCTTCTTTGAATTCGGGCAATTTCTTACCGCCCACAATGCGCAGGAGGACGTTGCCGTCGGCATCGAGCACGAGGAAGTGGGCAAAGCGGCGAATGTCGTAGCGCTTGGCGACGGCTGCGTTGGCACGCTTGCTCACGTCGATGTAGAGGTTGACGAAATTGCGGTTCATGTAGTCGGCAAATTCGGCATCGGAGAAGACGTATTTGTTCATGCCGTGGCAGGGAATGGCCCAGTCGGCGAAGCAGTTGAAGAAAATGGGCTTTTTCTCTGCGCGGGCACGGGCCAGGGCCTCATCGAGCGTGTAGACATAGTTGAGTTTTACGTCGGCTTTGACGCGGTCGCCGTACATGCTGGGTTCGGGTTGTGCGACGACGGCCAAAGGAGCCAACGCGCCTGCTGAAAGACAGAGCGAAAAAAGGAGATGACGGAAAGACATATTGAGAATGGTCTATTCAAAGAGGAGTTATCGGAAAAGAAAAACAGCAGATACTCGAAGCCGCCGCATATCGGCGGCTCCGAGCATCGGCCGAGGCGATGGGCTGCGAGGGCCTCACTTGAGGTCCTTGACACAGCGCACGCTGTAGAGCACAGGCCGGTAGTTGTTGGCCACTCGACTGGTGCCACGCCACACTTTGGTGGTGAAATGGTCGGAGAGTCGGACGTAGGCGGCCGGAATGGAGTCTTGCAACATGGTGGAAGTGGAGGTCCAGAAATACCAAGCCTTGCCTTTGTTCTCGTAGAAGTTGCCTGCTTCGCGCTGGTAGAGGTTTCCACCGGTGCGGCGGGCGTCGAATCCGGTTTTTCCTCCCACGCTGAGCAAGGTGGCCAGTCCCTCGCCGCGCCAAGCCTCGTTGCGCTCCACCTCACGAGCGGGCAAACCGAGTGTGCGTTCGAGCTGTTTCCAATCCTCGTCGGTGGGCAGGCGCCATCCTTCGGGTGCTACACGTTGTGCCGCCGCAAAGGTATAGAGAAATCCGTTTTTCGCCACATAACCGCCGTTTTCTTTTTCGGTCTTTTCGAAATTGGCCAGTCCTGCTTTGTGCCGAGCCTCAGGAAGTTCGGCGTATTTGAGGAGTCGCACGGTGAGCGTGTCGTCAAAGGCAGGGTTGAGGTACTTGATGTTCTCACGCACTTCGGCCACGGTCATGCGGCCGCGCTTGAGCTGCTTGAGGAAACCTTCGACCCAGGGCGCGATGGGCGTGCCGTCGACCTCCCAACCGTTGTATTTCGGATCGTGGAAGAGATGATCAATCACTTCGATGACGGCGGCGTTGTCGGGCACAATTTTGGTGAGATCGACGGGACGTTCGTCCCAGGTGTAAGCTCCGTCGAGGCTGTACCCGTTGGGCGCGTAGCGCAGATTTTCGGCCATCCAAAGTTGATTGCCGATGCGCACGGTGCGGTAGACATTATTGTCGCGAGGATCGGTGAAGTTCTCTCCGGGCTGCACCGCGGAGAGATTATATTGCGTCGCTTTCGGTTCGTCTTCACCGCACGATGCCAGGCAGAGCGCTGCGGCGGAGAGGAGAGCGAAACAGAGAGGTTTGAAGATAGACATAACGATGGGGAGATGAATGGGTGAGGTCACCCGGTTATTGTTCGTTCAGACGATTGTAGTCGAGGTTCACCCCGAGTTCGCCGGTGACGAAGCGGCGCAGGATTTCGTACTTGGCCATGACAACCGGGAGATGTCCGTAGCGCTGACGGAATCCGCCGTCGCCCAACCAAAGCATGGCCTTGATGAAGTATTCGCGATCTTCATCGGCGTCGCGGGGGGCGAATGAACCGGTTTGATTCCAACCTCGGATGAAGCCGAAGGCGCCGATCTCGTTGAGCATCTTGTCGCGAATCTCGATCGCTTCGTCTTCACTCTCGACTGTGGGCGCGCCGCTGCCGAGATCTTTGAGCAGCAGGGTGACCAAGTCCTCATGATTGAAGGGCGTGTAGGGCGGTTGGTCGTAAAGCGCATTGACCGAAAGGACGTAGCTCTTCTTGCCCATCTCGATCACGGTGGGGCAAGGCGAGGTCTCATTGAGTCGTTTCCAATCGAGGTCATACCATCCTTTTTGACTGCTGACATCGGCAAATTCTCCGCAGAGCTCGCGGTTGGCCTTGATGCGATCGCTGACCATGCTGTTGACGATTTGGGCGATTTGAGCCTTAATCGAATCAGGCTGGGTGATGTCTTTGACCTGTGCGAGCACCAGGGTGCGGAACCCGACGTGGTAGACGGGTTTCTCGACCTTGTTGGCCGACGAAACGGTGAGGGTGTCGGCCAGCAGGACAGAGAAGGGGCGCATCTGGCGGCTGATCTTGGCCAGATAGGCATCGACGAACTGCAGTGCGCGGAGCTGCTCTTCGGGAGTGCGGAGGTAATTGTAGCGATATTCGACTCCTCGGCTGTAGCCGAAGAAGGTCCAATTGAGATCGACCGTCTCATAACGCCGCGACGCACTGTCGGCAGGCGTTGCGCCGCCGTGCACGGCCACGGTGTCGTTGAAATAGACGGGGACACCATATTTTTTATAGATTTCGTAGCGGGCATGCTGTACGGGGTCGGCAGCATTGTCCACCACTTGGAAATCGCGCTCAAAGGTGACAGCGGGTGTGATGCTCTCTTCGCTTTTGCAGGCGAAGAAAAGCAACGGCAGGAGAAGAAGCAGGAGCTGTTTCATGAACGATGTAGCTTAATGGGAAAATGAGTGATGAGGGCCGAGCTGGCATTAGGGAGCGGGGCTCGGCGTGGGATTGTCTTCGTCGTCGGTCGGGAGCACGGGCAGCGTTTTGGGCTGCTTCACCTCTTCGCGCTTGGGACGAATATTGTTGGGCATGGGCACCTTGTCAAATTCGATGACCGAGAGCGGGATGGAGAACGTGTGTGCTGGATCGCCGGCGGGGAGCACGAAGGTGTGCGTGGTCAGGAAAGCATTGGAATTGGAGTAGGCATTGAAGACGTGCACGATGCTTTTCTGCTGCGGGCGCGTGGAATTCACGGCATAGCGGCGCAGATCGAACCAGCGTTGTCCTTCAAAACAGAATTCGCGGCGACGTTCGGCGCGGATCTCCTCGACCAGTGCCGCTCCGGTGAGCGGCGTGGGCGTGTAGTCGGCGATGCGTCGCTGCTGCAAGCGGGCCAACGTGGCAGACGCATCGGCATCTTTGCCCTGCATGGCCTGTGCTTCGGCCAAGTTCAGGTAAGCCTCCGATGCACGCAGCAAGAAACCGTCGGAGATGTGGTTCTCGCCCGTGACACGCTCATATTTATTGGAGAGCGAGATACTGTCGGACAGGCCGTTGACGGAGAAGAAGACTTGTTTGCGCACATCGGTGTCGACGTAGGAGTCATACAAATCGCGCGTGACGCAGAAATCTCCCGGTGCGCCGGTGAGCGACGTACCTTTGTCTTGCGCGGCCACATAGTTGGCGCCTTGCGAGAAGAGGACTTCGAGGTTATTGCGGGTGAGGAAGGGCTTACCCATCTGGAAATCGGTGAGTGCCGCCAGTTTCACGCGCGGACTTTCCACCACGCGCTTGGCGGCCTGTTGGGCTTCTGCCCAACGCTGCATGTACAACAAGGTGCGGCTGAGCAAAACACCCGCGGCTTCGGCCGACGCCCGGTGCAAACGATAGCGATCGGGTTGGGGCGAAAGCGTGAGCTGTTCGACTGCCAAATTCAAGTCGGCAACGATTTGTGCATAAACTTGTCCCGTGGTGGCACGTTCGAACTGGGTCGGTTTGTCCTTGTCGTGCTCCACATGCGGTGTGAGCTTGAGGGGCACACAGAGATCGGTCGCGGCCGAATCGGGACGATAGGCTTTTCCGTAGAGATTGGCGAGCGCCAAATAGAACTGGGCGCGCGCAAAGTGTGCTTCACCCTTCACCCGGTGATAGAGTGCTTCGTCCTCTTTGGTGGCATGCGGCATCTCGTCGATGATGTCGATGATGTTGTTGGCGTGACTGATGCGCGAATAGAGCGTTTTCCATGTCGCGTCGTCCCCCGCCTTGTTGGTCGCTCCGTAATTGTAGCGCACATCCTGTTGCCAAGTGAAGTAACCGTAGAGCGGTGCGAGGGTATGCGTCCAAGCCGTGTTGGCAATGTTGCCTTGTTGGGAGGTTCCGGTGGTGTTGATGTCGTCGTCGAGTGCATTGACGAAGCCATAAACTCCCGCGTTCATGCCTTTGTCGACTTCGTGGCTGCGAAGATACACATCTCCGATGAGCAATTCGTTGAGATCGGTGACGCTTTTGGCCACGACGAGATCTTGCGAATATTGGTCGAGGAAATCGTTGCAGCTCACCGTGGTGAGTGCGAGCAATCCGAGGCCGAGAGAAAAGATATACTGTTTCATGAGTCGTGGCGATTAGAAAGTGATGCGCAACCCGAGGGTGTAGGACGGGCGGAGCGAGAGGGCGGTTTGGATCGAGAAGCCATTTTGGGTGGGATCCTGCCCTTTGAGTTCCGACGATTTGACGGTGAAAAGATTCGTCACCGAGAAATCGAGCGCGAGGTTGGAGAAAGGCATTTTCTTCAGTTGTCGCTGCGAGAACTGGTAGCGGAACGTGACGTTCGACAGGCGGAGATAGCTTCCCGACACCACGCGCACGTCGGCGTTGTCGTACATCGACCAATAGTTATCGGCGAAAGATTTGAAGCCTTTGAGTTCGCTGTTCGACGAGTTGCTCCAGTGGTAGCGATTGCGCTGATACTCCGGATCGCTGGGGCTGATGAGCGAGGGATAGTCCGTGTGGCGCTCATCGCCGGGTCGGCGCCAACGGTCCACAAACTCCTTGCGCACATTGTTTTCCGACGAAACGCCGTCGAGAATATCCTTATAAAGCGCGAATTTACGGATCTTGTTGCCGAGTGCATAGTTGAAGCTGGCCGCCAACGAGAGTTGTTTGTAGCGCACGGTGGTGTAGAACGATCCGCTGAGGTTGGGTTCGCGACTTCCGCTGCGTGCCATGAGGAGTTGCATGATGCGGTCGAGCGTTTTGCCCTCGAGCAGATGCTGGCGATCCTTGTAGTCGTCGAAGAGCGGCAGTCCGTTGGTCGGATCGAGTCCGAGGAAGCGATAGCTGTAGAAGGTGCCGATGCTCTGTCCGTCGATCACCGCCGTACCGTTGAGATAGTCGTTGAGCGTGTAGTCGTTGATGGATTTCGTTTCAATGCGGTTGTGCACCACCGAGTAGTTCGACGAAATCATCCACGACCAATCGCGCGTTTTGATGGGATAGGCCGTGAGGTTGATGCTGAAGCCCTTGTTGTAGAGGTCGCTGCCGTTCATCACGTAGTTGTCCACGCCGTTGACCGACGAAACCGGGGTATTGTTGAAGGCGTCGTGCGTGTGTTTGTAGTAAGCTTCGACGCCGAGCGACACGCGATAGTCGAAGAGCGCAAGGTCAAAACCGGCATTGAATTGGTCAGTTTGCTCCCAACGCAAATTGGGGTTGGGGAGTGCAAAGACGCGTGCCACGTTCTCGCCGTAGTACGTGTCGACACTTTCCTGTCGGAGAAGCAGGTTGGGCGTCTGGTTGTCGACCATATTGCCCGTCTTACCGTAGGAGGTGCGGAAACGCAGGTCGCTCACCACGTCATAGCGGCGGAGTGCCAACTCTTTGAGGTTGAGCATTCCCGAAGCCGACCACACGGGCAGGAACTTCTCGTTGCTGCGCGAACCGAACTTGTTCGACGCGTCGAAACGCGTGTTGGCGCTGAGCGACAAGAGACTGCCGTAAGAATAGGAGAAAATGGCATAACCGCTGAGACGATGCGTTTTGTCGGCCTTGATCGAAGGGGTGTTGCTCGCCAACCACTTCGCGTAGTAGGGGAACTTCTGCACCTCCTCGGCCGTCATGTTCACATATTTCAGTCCGCGATCCTTATAGAAACCGCGCGTGTTTGTGCTGAAGCCGTCGGTGTTCGACGTGTTCATTTCGTAACCCAGCGAGGCGCTCACCAGGTGTTTCTTGTCCGCTCCGAGGGCATGACGCAAGTTGGCCTGTGCGCGCAAGGTGAAGTTTTCGCTCACGTTGCGTCCCGAATTATACACCCCGCCGTAGGGCAAATCGCTCTTTCCGTATTGTCCCGGGATGGGATCCACGCCGTATTCACTGTTGCGGAGCTGCGCTACGTAGTTCGATTTCTCGCCAAACCACGTGTCGTTGTCGCTCGTGTTGCGCTGATAGGAAGTGGTGAGGGTGAAATCGAGGAGTTGACGGAAGCGATAGGTGAGATCGAGCGCAGCCATGATGCCGTTCGAGGAGTAGTTTTTCTCCGTGTTGTCGATCTCGTTGAGAATATTGTAGCGATATTTATATTGTCCGTCCTTGTCGGTGCCCACATTGTAGGCGTGGCGCTGATAGTAGTAGTACGATCCGTCGTTGTTGAAGGCGGGCAGCGCACGGGTGGTGCCGTAAGCGTAGCCCAGCGGATCAATTTCGCCGGGGAGCTGCTCCTTCTTCTGTACATTGGCGTTGAGTCGCACATTGGCCTGGATCACTTTGGCAATGCGCGTCTGCATGTTGAGCGAAGCCGTGTAGCGATCGTTGCGATGACGGAGCTGCACACCCTCTTCTTTGTTGTAGCCGAGCGAAGCATAGTAGCGCGCGGTCTCACTTCCGCCCGAAAGCGAAATGGTGTGGTTGTGGTTGAACGTATCGTGGGTCAACAGTCCGAACCAATCCGTGTTGGCCGTCTCGGCCTGACGCGCCTCAGCCACGAAGGTGTCATAATCGATCTGTCCCGTGACGTAACGGTGATACGCTCCCTCATATCCCACCATGGTCATGTGATTGGGGAAGGCATAGTGGAGGTTCACCAGGTCTTGCCCGAAGCGCACGCGCTCCTGCGAGTTCATTAGATTGATATTGCTGTCGGTATATCGCGGACGGGCGGTGTATTTGAACTGCGCATTGTAGGTGATGCGGGGCGGTCCCGGCTCACCTTTCTTTGTTGTCACGACAATCACACCGTTGGCCGCCCGCGTTCCGTAGAGCGCAGTGGCGGCGGCATCCTTAAGTACGTCGACCCGCTCGATGTCTTGTGGGTTGAGTCCCGAGATGGCGTTACCGATGTAGTTGATGTAGTCGGGGTCGTTGAGCTGTTCGTTGGTCACATCGACAGGATCCGACAAGGGAATTCCGTCGAGCACCCACAGCGGTTCGCGATTGCCGATGAGGGTCGACGTACCGCGAATGCGCATGCGCGCCGTCGCGCCGACTTCACCGGAGTTCTGCATGAACACCATGTCGGGCACGCGCCCTTCGAGTGCCTGCTCGAGACTTGTCATGCCGGGCATGAGGATCTCGTCCATTTTTAGCGAGGTGATCGAGCTGGTTTTCTCGCGTGTGCTGATCGTACCGTAGCCCGTGACCACCGCTTCGCCCAAGCTTTTGGAATTGTCCTCGAGCATGAAATCGTAGTGCATCACGCCGGCTTTCGTTCCCTTCACCTGGCGTTGCATACCGATGTAGGACACGGCCACGCTCAGTCCCGCAGTGCTCAGACCGGCAGGAAGATTGATCACATACTTACCGGTCTCGTCCGTTTGAACGGTCCAGGTCTTTTTGCCTTGCTTCACTCGCACATAGGCGCCCACGAGCGGATCGCCTTGTTTGTTGAAGACCATGCCCGTGAGCTGGTTGGCTTGGGGAGTCGTGGGCTGTTGAGCCGCTGCGGGGAGCGCAAAACTCAGCGCCGCACTCATCAGAAGACTCCCGACTAGCACTTTCGGGTGAGCTGATTTCCTCATGTATCGATGGTTTAGGGTGTTTTTATCTAGAAAACCGCAAGATAAACAGCGGAGCGATGGCATATTCCCAAAGAATACACAGAATATTCAATTTGAAACGCAACGCCCACTGCAAAAATACAGACTTCGTGACAATCCGCCAATGTTTTACTTGTTTTTCTACGTCGTAATCTTTTCCTTTGTCTCGTTTTCGACACTATATAATTGCGAAATTACCAATTTCGCATACTCCTCGTATGCAAATGCAGGCAGAATAACAAAAGAACGCCCGACCTTCGCAAAGAAAGGTCGAGCGTTCTTCTTCTCCGGCAGCAGGCCGGTTCGAGATCCTGCGCGATGACGCGCTGCACATCGGGGGAAAAGGCGGAAAAACTCCCGTGAAATCCGAAAAAACGGGGAACTTTCGTCGCTCCCCTCCCTTTTAATGCGCGGGCAGCTCCAACAGCCGGCGCACCAGCGGGAGCACCACGGCCGAAACCACCGCGCCGTTCAACGAGTGCTCCCCGTCGAACACCACCAAATGTCCCTTGCCATAGTGTTTGGCGAAATCCTTCTGGTGATTCACCCGCTTATCGTGCTCTCCGAACAAGCCCCACACGCGCACCTTCTCGGCGGCGTCGACGCCCTTGAAGAGTTGTTTTTCCAACTCACGGAATTGGTCGATCATCGTGCGATCCACCTTGAAGTCTTTGGCTCCGTCCTCACGTTTGTTGTAAAATTCGCGATGTCCCATGCCGTCAAACGTCAGCCGCTTCGCCATGGAGAAAGCAGGATTGATGAGCACGCGGGGAATGCCCCGCAGCATTTCGCCGTAGAGTCCGCCCATCGACGCGGTGACGATGAGATCGGGTTTTTCGTCGGCCACCAATTGTCGGAGAAACGGCATCGCCTCAGCCGGCATGACGGGGATGTCAGGTGCCACCACCGTCACGTCGTCGGCATAGAGTTGGTCGCGCAGCATGATCGCCGTGCCGTTGTGCCCGCTCGAGGCAAAACCGTGGAGAAAGAGTATTTTTTTCATCGTGTTCGTCTTGTTGTCGCAACCCGCCCGTGCGGGTCTTTGCGCGAAGTTATGCACTTTCGGGCGAGCACGCAAGGGCAAGCACACAAAAATGCCCCCGCACGACAAAGGCGCACCCTTCCTCACGGAAGCATGCGCCTTCTTCAGGGGTCACCTTTTCGACAAAGGCAACGCGCGTTGTCGTCGGTCAACAATATAACCCTGTGATACAACCATCGGCCGGGCAATCAAAACGACAAACGCATCCCGGCAAAGTAACTGCGGGGAGCCATCGGGCCGTAGATGTAAGCCGAATCGCGGGGATGGCCGCGGTCGAAGTCATCTTGATAGGCATCGAAGAGGTTTTGCACCCCGGCGTAGACTTGCGCTTTGTAGTAGCTGCGAATTGGTAAGGTGTATTGCACCTTGAGTCCGCATTCGAAGAAGACGGGCGTCTTGAACGTGCGCGGACCGAGCACCGTCACATTGTCCTGTCCCTCGCCGCTCATCACGCGGTCGTGGCGCACCGTGGCCGAGGGGCGGCCTTCATATTCGGTCAAGCCCGTGGGCTTCGTCAGGTCGTCCTCGCCGTTGGCATCCTTGGCGTAGTCGGTCGGAATCAGGTGGCCGGCCAACATCGAGCCGGTGAGATTGCCCGTGAGCGAGATGTCGAGGTGCTTCATCGGCGTGAAGGTCGAAACGAAATAACCGTACACATCGGGCGTGCGATAGATGCGGCGCGTGGTGTAGGCGTCGTTTTCGTCCCACTGCTGCGCTTCGTTCCACTGACTGCGGTGGTACGTCACGCCGGCCTGCAGCGCCCAATACTTCGGCAGCGAGAGGCGGCCTTCGAGGCTAGCGCCCACCACCTTCGCACCCGAAGAGTTGGTGCGGGTTTTCACGATCACACCGTCGCGTTCCGCCTGCGTGAGGTTGAAGGCATCGTGCAGTTCGGTGTAGAAGCCCTCGGCCGTGAGATTCAATTGCCAGCCGCGGCCCAAACGGGTGTACCAGTCGGCCGAAACACTGAAGCTGTTCGAACGCTCCTCGCGGAGGTTCTTTGCATTCTCGATCAAGATCAGATCACCGCCGGCATTGGCCACGTGCAAGTCCTCGTCGAAGATTTGCGGAGCTCGGAATCCGGCGCTGTAGTTGGCGCGCAGCACCCAATCGGGGGTCGGGTTGAAACGCACATTGGCACGCGGACTCAAAATGGCGTGGTCGAGCAGCGAATGCTTGTCCAAACGGCCGCCCACAAGGAAGCTCCATCGTTCCGTCTTCCACTCGTTTTGCAGATAAGCAGAAGTGGTGTGCACGTTCTGTTTGAGGTAGTTTTTGCGAAATCCGCTCTTGTCCTCCAAATCGTCGTGGTTGTATTCCACGCCCACGGTGAATTGTGAGGGCATGAAGAGCAGGCGGGCAAAGTCATAGGCATATTGCGCACCGAGCACGCCGGTGTAGCCCTTCGTGCGGCCGTAGCTCACCAGTCGCTTGTTCATCTCTTTGCTCTCTTCTGTAGTGAGAGGAGACGTTTTGGCCTTTTCGAGGAAGTCCGACACGAGCATTTCACCGCCGCCGTAGTAACTCTCGCGCTGCACCTTCATGAACGAAGCGAAGGCATTGACGCGATGGCGGGTGTCGTCGGAGATGAAGCTGTAGCTCAAACTTCCCGTCAAGTTGTTGTGACGCAGTTGTTCGGCTATGTGGGCATTGTGGGGCTCATTGTCGAAGAGATCTCCGCCGCGGCGGAACTCGCGCGTGTTGTGCAGTTCGGCCGTCAACCGCGAAAGTTCGCTCAGGCGCGCAAAGCCGCGCAAGCCCACGTTGTTCCCGTCGAGCTTCGGCATTTCCGAATAGCCGTCGCCGTTGCGGTCGTAAGGCGAACGATGGTGCAGCTGCCCGAAGAAGGTCAGACCGAACTGGTTGTCGCCGGTCACATAGGTGGCATTGAGGTTGGTGTTGTTCTCAAACGTGTTCAGCCCGCCGAGTCCGCGAATCTCATGCGACACCGCCGCCGAGGAAGCCGTGGGATCTTTCGTGATCACATTGATCACCCCGGCGATGGCCGACGAACCGAAGAGCGCCGAACCGCCGCCGCGCATCACTTCGACGCGCTCGATCATGTTGGTCGGAATCTGTTCCAAACCGTAGATACCCGCCAAACTGCTGAACACGGGACGCGAATCGATGAGCACCTGCGAGTAGGGGCCGTCGAGCCCGTTGATGCGCACTTGCGAGAAACCGCAATTCTGGCAATTGTCTTCCACGCGCACGCCGGGTTGGAACTTCAGCGCCTGCGAGAGGAACGAACTTTGGGTGTGCTCGAAGATTTTGGCGTCGAGCACATTCACCAGCGTCGGAGCCAGCCGTCGTTTCGTCACGTTGCGCGTGGCCGACACCACAACATCGCCGAGCGCCAACTCGGGCACGAGTTCGAAGTCCGACACCAGCGTGGCATCGGGGGTGGTGGTCACTTTGTGCACCTGCGGTGCGAAACCGGGCACGTCCACTTCGACCTCGAGTTCTCCGAGCGGGAGATTCTTGAGCATGTAGTGCCCCGTCACGTCGGTCGACACCGAAATGTGGCGGCCTTTCACCGTCACCAAGACGTGGGGCAGGAACTCGCCCGTGGCGGAGTTGCGCACATGTCCCACGATGTGCGCCGGTCGGTCGTCGGGAGCGGCCAACACCGTGCTCGAAGCCGTAAAGAAGGCGAGCAAAAGAAGCAGAAAGAGGGAAAATACTTTTCTCATATTCTATTTTATACCATTATGTTGTGGCCCCTTTCCGCCTTTCTCTGTGACGGTGGTAGCCCGAGTGTTATTTTCTCACTGCAAAGTTCCTTTATTTTCACGACTTCTACAATACCTATAAAAGGGTAAAAAAGACATCCGTCCACGCGCCCTTCTCTTTCGTGCTCACTGCTTCACATCACTAAATACCCACTTTTGGGTATTGTGCGCGTCATATTTATTTCAATCGCACGAGATTTTGGAATCCGTCCGTCCCGGCGAGAGCCCACCTTTCGCACCAAAAACCAATAAAAGTCCGGCGTTCGCTGCAGCGAACGTCGGACCTTTACTGTGCCGCCGGTGCATTGTTGCTTTTCCGGCTATGCGTATTGGCGTGTCGCGGTATGCCGAGGCGAGATTAGCGCAGCGGCACTTCGGCGACAAGGCTGCGGCCGTCCACGAGCGTCAGCGTGAAGCGGAGCTTAGTGCAACCTTCGGCCGGCTGCTCCCACACCAACAGGCGGAAGGAAGGCGCGTACAAAGAAGGCTCGGCCTTCGTTTTTAAGAGCCAATCGTCTTTTACGCTGAACGTATCGACGCTCGCTGCTTCGTAATGCTCGTGGAAAACGCCCTCCCTTGTGCGGTAGTTCACGTTCTTTATCTTGCCCTGCAACAAGGGGCAGGAGTAGTTGCCCAGGTCGCGTGTCTTTCCTCTGCTGTCGATCCCGAGCACCGAAAGCTCTCTTACCCCGAAGAGCCGAGGAGCAATGCCGATAGACTGGTGGAAAAGCGCATCGAGATCAGCATTGAACTGTGCGTCGCTTTCTTTTTGTCGGTAGATCGTGTCGCCGACGGCCACCACTTGAAGGGAATAAGCCGACACCGACGGAAGGGTGTGACGGCGAAACATCGTGGTGCTATCCATCGTGACGTGGAGCTGTCGAGGCAGCATCGGGACGACACGTCGGGGTTCGCTCACGCGAAGGCCGGTCGCCGTTGTGGAAACAACGTGCTCGAAGGCCTTGCCGTCGTAGACCTCGGCCGCATGAATGAGCGAGTCGGTACTGATGAGCCCCGTGCGCTGCGTCGGTTCAGCATCGTCTTGGCAGGCAGCGAGGCAAAGGAGTCCGCCCAAGACGAGCAGGAGAGAGAGCGAAAAGAGGGAATGGATGAGTTTCATGATCTGTCGGGATGGTCAAGGATGGACGTTTGTTCGTCGTAGTGCTGCAACGAAGTGGAAAGTTTGGTGCCGTCTTCCAGTTCCATTTCGAGCAAAAGCCAAGCATAGGCTCGTCGAAGCTCAACAGAAAAATGGAAGTCTACCACCGGACACAGTTCACCGAAAATTTCGGGATGCGCATTGGCGGCATTTAGGAGGAGGTCGCCCCTGTGGCTCTCGTAGTATTCGCACAGCACGAGGCGGCCCTCTTGTCCTTTGTAGAGGAGAGGCTTCTCGGCCTTCTCAAATCCCGGAAGGTGCAAGGTGACTTGTTTGTCCACCGCCTGTCGACTGCCGTCTTTCTGCACCCCGTAGACGTGCATGCCCTTGATGCCGAAGAGTTTCGGCGCGGTGCGCACACCAAATCCCAGCGTAGTGCGGCAGCGTTTGGCGAAATCGTCCATGAGGTCTTGGTGCACCGCGACGGTGTCGCCGACGACCAAAACGCGCACCGTGAGTATCCCTCCGGAGAGCGAAGGCAAGAGAGGATATTTGGCAAAATTGCGGATCTCGCGGTTGTCCAAACTGAGCGGAACGACCGGAAGCCGCCATGCATAGGGCGCGTCAACTTCAGTCGCGTCTTTTTCGGTGATCAGCGGGAAGGCGAGGGCACGTTCTCTCAAAGTCACCTGCCGGGCCGCGCAAGGCGCAAGGCCTATCACCCCGAGAAGGAGGGAAAGAACAAAGGATGTGGGTCTCATATAGCTTATTTATTGGGGATAAAGGTCCAAAATCTAACTCTACGTCCTAAATTATAGGATTTATTAATCCGTCTATCACTATCATATTGGGTTTGTTCATGCTGGATGTCATAGATATCACTAAGAAAGAATCCATTGTTTTTTCCATCCCAACCCCAGTTCATATGGATATAGACGTCTTCCATTGATTTCTTGCTCCAATACTCAACGTTAGGACGATCTCTATAAGTGGTGACTTTGACAAAAGTCGCCCATCCGTCAGCCAGCCACATGTGACCTGGACTAGCATTTACCAGAAAACCCTCCATTATAGTGGGACGTCCTTGTTTCATCATAGGAAGTATATCTCGAACAGCATCTAACGTCTTGTCTAAAGGCGTTTCCGCAATAACTTTGTAACCGAGCTCTTGAAGACGTTGTTTGATGGAGTCCGTCGAAGCGGCCGATCCTGTGGGTTCATAATCAACCTTCACAATCTCACCCACTTTATGAAACAACATCGCAACCTCTTTATTGAAATAAGGGCGGTAATCTGCATGCCTACTTCTATGAAATGCAAGAAGCGGCCAGTCAAACGTGTAACCCTTTATCGCTTTTGGATATTGATAAAAGTTCAGAAGCTGTGCTACCGCCGTAGGAACACATCCAGCAGGACATTTTTCTCCCCCACGTGTATAGGCCATATCATTGTATGGTGCTCCTTGTCCCCAGTTGGCATCATCCATGCGATATAGATTTAGATCCATATACCTATAAAAAACTGTGGTGTCTGAGGAGTGCGCTTCCTGACGATTTTCTGATGGGTACTCTCCATCATATAGCATCACATCTCCGTCGCACTTCTCTTTGAAAATAGCCAATCCAGGATTCTCTTCGAAATCTTTAGAACTGAGACTGCCCGAATCCGAGAAAGCCAACAGAGGGGTTTGGCGTTTGTCTCCACTGATAAAGGCAAAACCTTCGTTGTCACCACTATTGACAATAAAATAAGCCGTGTCTACGTCAGTAGTAGCTCCAAGACGAGTGTGATGTCGGCTGCTCAACATCGGTTCAACGGACAGTTTACTAACAATCGCTGCACGTGTGGTACGCGTGCCACTTCGAAACACATCGACTGCTATGTCCATAGCTTCACTTTCGCTGCGTTGAAAGGGATTACCCGCCCCACTTTTACCAGACGGAAGGTCATACTGTTCTGTGCATGCACAGAGCAAAATCAAGAATAGTAAGTAGAGAGTTTTTTTCATAACTAAATAAATGATCTGCGTGGACTTACTACGCGAAATGCTTTATTTGCAAAAAAGGTACGAGCTCAACCTTCTATTCCATTCCGAATTAGATATAGCACTATCCAAAACAGCCTGCGAAAGCAATAAGACGTAAAATTATTTTCGGCAAAGATAAACAAACATCAGCAACAAGACAAGGGTAACACAAAAATAATTTGCAGACCACAATATAAATACTACTAAAAAGGAATTACCCAAACCATACCACATACACTAAACCGTCTCTCCCATGGTCTAATCACGCTACTCTTGTTCGCCCTCCTCCGCAGCATCATGCGGAGTCGCGTGCCGCGCAGCCTGCTCCAGGTCGCGCCGCGATTTGGAGAACGTCACCATCGCCACACCGGTGAAGATGAGCGCCGCGGCCACCGCGTGTGTCACGGTCAGCACCGCCAGGCCGAGCAGAATGCTCACCAAAGACGCCACAATGGGCTGCACATAGTTGTACATACTCACCACCGTGGGGCGCAACA
>ERZ651108.356-NODE-356-length-23254-cov-12.615630_pt1 | contig 23254 bp, 30 predicted proteins | sample MGYA00512173_ERZ651108 | MGnify/ENA metagenome assembly ERZ651108 | reverse complement strand
AAAGTCTTCAAACACCTAAAACAAAAAATAGCAAGCGCGTGATTTCTATTGATCCTAACACTCTTTCAATCTTGAAGAATTGGAAAAAGGACCAAATAAAGATTTACTTCAAGAATGGCAAACATTTTGAAGGTGATGATAATTTCATTTTTACAAATCAGCGGGGCGATTGGGTACATATTCATAATTTCATTCCCTATTTCAAACGCTTCGTAACTGACCACGGTCTAAAACCAATCACACCCCACGGCTTACGACATACACACGCTTCATTGTTATTTAGCGCTGGTGTGGACCCCAAAAACATTTCCGATAGACTAGGACATAGCACTATTAAAATCACACTAGATTTATACACCCACATAACGGAAGAACAGCGGACTGATACCGTGGAAAAACTACTTGAATATATGGTAATATAAATATGTCGTATTCAATCCCGTATTCAGTCAGTTCCAGCTCCTCAGAAAGTCAGTGTTATCAAGGGTTTAGGGGGTGGATATCACTATTTTAGCATATTTGAAAAATGCTTTCTATTAATTTCTATTAATACTTGAAAAGCTTTTAAAATAAGCCTTTCTGATTTTAATAGTTATCTATTAATTTCCAATAGTTTATAAAAACCGTATTCAAAACCGTATTCAATTTTCTTGCCCGTATAGTTAAAAAAGCGAACTGAAAACAGTTCTTTTTTTATTGTCTATTCTAATAGACATTCTTAAAAAATTCCGTTATAACGGCAACAAAAAAAGCCCCTTCCATTTGGAAGGGGTTAACCGTTATTGGTTTTTAGTTTCCAGAGCTTCAATCCGGGAAATTAAACTTGTTAATTCTTCTTTTGTAGCAAAGGTTTCTTTTGCCTTGCTCAAAGTTTGGAACGGATCCCCGCCATTCAATAACTTGGTATCTATTAAGGCGTCTAAACCAAGTTCTAAATGCTTACTTTTAATGGTTTCCGTCATTTGACTTTGAAGCGCTGTATAGTTTACGAAAGTTTGATAAGCAAACTCACTAGTCAGGTAAGTACTTAGATCCACCGTTTGCCCGGCCGGTCTAGCTTCCAGCGCTTCAATTCGCTGGACTAGGGCGCTGTCATTATAAGGCTGAATAGGGTTATTCTCTAAATACCGCTTGACGGTTTCAGAAATATCCACGGGGTGCATAGTCAAGTATTCAGAAATTTCATGTTGAATATTGACTTTTCCAAGCTCCACTACTTCAGGCGCTTGATAGTTTTCAACCGACTGAATAACATCAATTTTGGCGCTTTGGTCGCTTGGAAAAACATAGTCACCAGCTTCAATTTCAAGTTGATAAACTCCTACCGGCAAAATTTTTGAAATGTTAAATTTCACCTTAGATCCTTCTACTGTGGTATTGATCACTAGTTTTCCTTTTGATCCACCAAGTTTTACTTTAGCGCTTTGACCGTCTAGGCTTTCAATATGCTTGTTATCATAACCAAGTAATTCGAATTCAAAGGCTGAAGAGAAGTCGCCTTGTTTAACGACTTCCCCGCCTTTCGTTTGCTTTAAATTTGTAGAATTAATTCCCATCATTCCAGCATACCCCATAAATCTGTACGGTTGCCGGCTTCATCCACGGGACCAATAGCCATATAGTTGCGGTTTCCGGAAGTTCCCACGTAAGAGATCCAGCGATAACCTGCATTGGTACCTTTGGAATCGTAATGAACCTTTTCACCCGGCTGATAAGTCGCCACAATTTCACCGGTTAAATCCGGATAACGGCGGACATTGATAGGGCTATCTCCCACTGTGAAAGTAGCTTCTTCAGGGAAGAATGGTACTTCATGGCTTTCCATGACTTCCGTAACGATCTCTTTGAGTTCTTCTTTTGGAAGTGGTTCGCCTTTAGGTCGGAAGGCTGTAGGGTAAAGAGTTGAATAAGGGAAGGCCATAAGATTGAAAGCACCACCACCATTTGGCCCGGCTTCTCCGCCTTGGTTTTGACCAAGGAACCAGCCTTGGTTTCCGTCAATGTCACTTACAAACATAGCAACGTGTGAAACCGGGGTCCATTCGTTTTCCGTGAAAATACAAACTTCACCGCCTTCAAGCTTTTCTACTTCATCAAAGTAATCAAGAATACCGTTATTATAACGCTGTTCCCAAATATCTTTCACATAGCCCGATACGGTACAGTTTGCAAAGGGAACGCCTAACCAAATACAATATTTGGCGTAACCGTCCCAGCATTGCCACCCGTAAGAACCATCAATATCAAAGCCGTAGCCCAGCACTTCATTTTGAAATAGTTGAATTTTATCCATTTTTAAAACCCCTGTTATTTTTTCCAAGCGTCATTAGCGGTTTTTACCGCTGATTCAATAAATGTATTTAACTGATCATTAGTTAAATAAATGTTATAAGCTTCAAGGCCTTCAATAAGGCTTGTTTTAGCGTGTTCTAGCTTTTCAGCGCCGTGAATGTCCAATTTATCGGCCACTTGTTCGGTAGCCTGTACGGCGTTCTTAGCTAGGATTTCAGCGGTTTCAAGTGCTTTCTTCCCGCCACGGGTAAGAAGGTACTGTTTAACGGAATTAACCACAATACCAACTAACACTACTAAAATACTCATAGCCCCGCTTACAACAATATCAGTAATTTGATTCATTTCTTTTTCTCCTTTGTCTTTTTGATTAACTTACTAGGCTCTTCTAGCCCTTCTTTTAGTTGAAATTTTTCGTGATCTATATTTTGTTTAACAAAATGATCAAGGCCCGGAATTTCTACGCCCAGCGCTGACAAACTAGCTAAAATACTAGATCCATAGGCCGCCATCATGGCCATAATAAAAGCGTCCACAATGGGCGCCAAATTCATGTATAGCGCGAACGGGTACCCGATCGCCGTTATCAAGATCATGGCTGTGTGACTGACTAAACCTTTCCGCCATTTACGACTAGAAAAGTCATGGTAAGCCCACGCCCTTGATACTCCTAAAACAATATCAAGGGCCACGATCAGCATTAAGGCAAAAACGATAAAATGTTCATCAATCCCGTGGGCGTAGAAGTCCTTAACCACCTCAAAAATTCCAAAAATTCCATCCGGTTCAATTACTTCCACAAGTCACCCTTATTCCTTTCCAACAAAAGGCCATGCTGTTGCTGTTCCTAGTTCCAGCTTGCCACCTTTCATAAATTCGCTGATTGGTTCGCCATTATAGGTAAAAGCTTTTTGGGCCTGAATTAAGATCTTAATTCCTTCCCCGTCCACTTCTTCATGGCTAGGGTCTTCTAAAACAAATAAATCATCTGTTTGGAAGGTGTCGCCGGTTTTGGCAATAGGCAAAAGGTCCATATACTGTTTATAGATAGTTCCATAAGTGATATTTTTGGACATAACAGCATTAAGAATTGAAACGTGTGTCAATTTAGCGTTGTTTTCCACTAACTTATTAATGGTTTCAAGCTGTTCTTTTTGCGCTTGTACTTTCAAATCCCGTTCTTTGGCCTTGATCTTCAGGTTATCAATTTCCTGAACGCTTTCAGACATTGCCTTTTCAGCGTATTCCGATTTGAAATAAGCGTCTTTAGCAAGTTCAACCGCTTCAGCGTCCGGCTTATTGCGGTGATCCCCTGCCACACGCTGGGTAAAGCTATCAAAGCCCCCACTAGTCGCATTTAAAGAAATGTCTGTGTGTGTGATTTTTCCATCTTCATCATATACCGGGTATTTCCCTACTACTGCATAAGTCCGCATTATTCAGCTCCTTCTACTTTCAATTCATTGAGTTGGTTTTGAAGTTCTTCTTTTTCTTTTTGAAGTTCTTCAAATTCTGCTTGTAATTCATCTTTAGCTTTCTGAAGCTCTTGTTTTTCTTCTTCCAGCTTTTGAGTATATCCTTGATAACTCTTTACTTGCGTCTGAAGTGTCGCAATAATTACTGCTTTTTGTCCGATTTCTGAAGCTAGTTCAGAATGTACGCCATTATAAAAATCTTCGTTCATTGATTTTCCTTTCTATTTAAAGCCATATTTATTGATGAGATTGGATTTTATATGATTTTGAACAGCTCCATTTTTTAGATCCCAACCATAACGGGCGATAATACCAAAACAAGTCAGGATATCCCATAGATAGCCTCCTACGTTTTGTGATCCTTTCCCAATAAATAGATCATCTATATAAGCTTTGCTAAAATGCTTATCCCCACGGCCTAAATTATGTTTAACGCCGTTTTCATTCATTGGAATTAAGAAGGTGTTTCCGTCTTCGGTGTTATTATGTATTAGCCAAGGACTGCGATACTTTCCGTTTGAATAGATGGCGATCCGATCAGCCACTAATTCATAAAACGATTCATTAACACCATTTCCTGAGCCTGACCAAAGGCGGGTCCCGGCAAAGGTTGCATTATTTGTATTTTCTGTTTTATCGTGGTTGGTACCTAATACGATCATAGCAGAATTAGGATCCCGGAAATGTTCAGCAATAAAACCGCTACGGGTCATTTTAAGGAATTGTGAAGAACTTGTATCATCAATCCGGCGAATGGTTCCGGTGTTTGAAAAAAGATTAATCGTACCTTCATTCAAATCTATTACCGTCTTATCATTCACGGCTGAAATTTTCTTACCCCTCATCCAATCCACCAAGGCATATTCAATCTTTGCCTTAATAAATTCAGCGTTTAAACCGTTGATATTATTGACATTCAGATTGAAAATGTTAGCTTGTGAAGCGTCAATTTCCTTAATGTGTGCCGTGTCAATTTGGGCGTTACCAATCATGGATTTTTTAATAACACCATCTTTAATATAGGTTTTTTCTCCGATTGAAAGTAAACCTTCATTAATTCTTATTGAGCCGTCCGGGTTCAAATTTAATTGCCCCAGCACGTCCCCGGCGCTGTTCAGGTTCCGGACTGACCAGCTATTATTTAGCTGTGTTACTTGTGTCCGAACGGCTTCTATTGGTTCATTTGAATCATCCGGCGATGGTTGCCATAAACGATCTGCGGAACCTTCATAAAAATCAAGTTCCGTCATAAATAGCCCGCCCCACCGGTTCGGGTCGCCTTTTAAGTACTCGAATTGTAAGTAACCATCATCAAAATCACCTACGTTAAATTTAAAGGATTTCTTAACGGCTTTGTCACTGCTAAAGATAGGGCTTCCGGACCCCTCAAAAATGACTTGTTTTTCTTCAAAGTCCGCTGTACTTCCTTTTTTACGCTTACAAAAATAGATCTTAAAACTTCTTGAATTAGCGTCAAAACCAAGCATATTTAACATATAGTTGGCGCCACGTTTAACGATAAAGCGCGGACTTTTCACAACTGCGCCATTCGATAGTAGAAACATTCGCTTCTGACCGTTGAAATAGAACTGATGAGATATAAAGCTCATTCGTCCATTTGGTTCTGTCCAATATTTCAAACCATCATCTGCGCGGGAGTTTTTGAGCATGTTTGGCCCGCCGTTTGACGAATATTTTCCAACTTCCGTTTGAAATATTTGATCATTTAAAACCATCCGGGAAATATTGCTAGCTATTTCACTCCCTACAGTACCAAAGGCCTGTACAAATACATCCGACGTCCGGACAAAATCGCTATAGGCCCGCTTATTGTCTGAAAGCTCCCTTGTGATTGTCGCATATTGACCATCTAGCCCGTTCTTATAAGTCGCAAACTGTGATAATTGCCCATCTGTTTGATTGAATTTCTGTTCAATCTCACTAATTTTTTCATTATAAGTATTTTTTGCGACGTAATTTTTCCCAAATTCAGCGCGCTCCCGGCTGATACCTTCAGCGGTTTTAGTTTCCAAAAAGCGGTTAAATTTTTCTGAAGTTGTCCCGTCCGGGTTGAAGTTTGTAGAAATCGTGTCTAATTTAGTCTTCAGGCCTTGCGCTGTTCTTTCAAATTCAGCTTGTGCCTGTGTTACTAAAAATTCTTGATCTTCCGGGGCCGGGACCCAATCAGTAGCATTACTTCCGGCGGAAACAATCAAATTTTTAATCTGTACGTTTCCGCTACCTTCATCAAGGTTTAAATAAAGCTCAATGCTTTCAATATCTTCAGGGTTTCCCTTGGTGTAACCTTTCCAAATAAACGGCTCTGAATACTTCCCGGATTTTTCGCCGGAAACATCAATAAACGCCTTACCCGTTGTAAGGTTATTTATTGCAAAGTCCCACTGCGCCTGACCGTTTTTGTATCTTACTACCCGGTTAATCCGGAATTTCTGAACACTATTTTCAGCCTGATAATCAAAAGAAAGTCTTAACTTTTGATCCGTTCCCCAGCCGTGAGAATCTTTAGAAAATGTGTAAAGTTTGGTATTATTCCCGGTGTTAGCTGGTTTCCCTGTGCCTAAAACGTAGTTTCTCAAACCAATATTAGTAGTAAATTTCTCTTTCACCCCGTCAATCAGTTCAGTTACTTCCGCTTTGCTTGGTTTGCCGTCCAAATCCGCCTGAATCTTTGTTTTAAAAGTAGTTAGCTCATTTTTGGCCGTTTGGTTTTGCTGTTTAATTGTTTCAAGTTCGCTTTTAGCTTGTTCAGCGATCTTTTTTGCGTCGTCCGCAAGTTTACCAAGGCCGGATTTACTCAAAGCGTCATTGATCTGTTGTTCAGTCTTTGCGCTTTGCTGGTCCATAGCTTGTTTTAGCTCATTGAATTTCTGTTCAATCGCTTCCCTCAAACTTACTTCGTTGTAAGTTCTTAGGATTTCTTCCCAAACTTCCCCGGTCCATCGTAGCATGATTTTATGGCCTTCATGCTCCGGATCCGGTTTGTACCAAATATCATTAACCAATACTTTCTTAGGATATTTTTTGGTAGGATCTTCCTCGCTGTACCAATTTGTATTAAAACCGTCCGCCGTTTTAATAAAGTCCGGCAAGTTTTCAATAAAGCTATTAAATTCATTATTGATAAATTCTTCTACAGCTTTATCAGCTACCGCCTGAACCTTGGAAGATGAACTTTCACCGATCTGATCCCCTAACTTGATATCACTAGACTGATCATTTAAGCGGTTGAAAGTAATTTCAAAAATCCGTGTATCATAATCTAGCTTCTTATCATGTCGGACTACCCGGATAGTGTCCCCGATCTTTACGCCCCGCAAGTAAACGCTTGAAGTTTTCAATGTTAATTGTGGACGTGCTGAATTAATCAAGGTTTGGTAAGTTAGCTTGATCAATTCGTTCGGGTCTTCTTCCTCACTAAATTCCGTAAATCCAATTTTAGGGCGCATGGATCCATCTGAATTTTTGATCCCGTAAGTCCTAGTCATTTCGGGAATTTCTAGGTATTTTTGGCCTTTAGGCTTATCCAGCGGGTCCCCTTTAGCTTTGGACCAGACCACATCTTCAAAGGTGATCTTTCGGCCGTAACCGTCCCCACCTTTTCCACTTTCTTCAGCACTTGAAACCTGTTCACCTTTCCCCCGTCCAATTAAGGCCGTGAAAATATTGGTTCTTTCTACTTCCTTCAGAATCTCTAGCGCATTATGGCCATAGACTACCCGTTTCCCTACGGCTTCACCGATTTTCTTTTTGAAATCAATGTACCGGGCGCCTATTCCGTTACTGTTCATTTCTACAAAAAACTGCATTTCCAAGCCCCAAACCTTACAGATCTTTTTAAGGGCGTCAAAGACTGAAGTATAGTAGAAATTGGTACTGTGGTTTGTGGTATCAGCAATAAAACGGGCTTGCCAATTCGTACCCTGTAAGAGTTCATTGATTACCGGTTTGGCCGGTGTATTCTTAGGGCGCTTGTCAAATACCGGGGTTTTCCGTAGTTCTTCTATACCGGATTGAACCCCGGTAAACGTGGAAATTTCCCCTTTAGTCGATTTTTGGGCGATATAGAAATAATGAAAAAGGTGTGTATCTTCCATTGACTGAATGGCCATATACTCCACCTTTTCAAATTCATCATCATTTAACGCCTTCATTTCAACCGTCAAGCGATCGGAAACGTAGTTATCAGTAGTAAGCGCGTATTTCTGAAGTGCTGACTTGATAGCGTTTCTTCTTACGACTTTTAAAAGTCGTTCTTCATTATCAAATAAATAAATCACGCTCTTTCATCCCTCCAAACTACTTTCTTTACTGTCGCATTAACTGCGGTTATTGTGTCACCGTCCCGGACTTTAAACAATTCCAGCGGGCTGAATCGGTCTAATTCGCTCAAAATATTCCGGTTTCCATAGGTTGCCTTAACTTCATCCGGATCAAAAGAAATAACAATATCTTGACCGGGTGCATAGCTCCCCGAAAAAGAAATGATTTTAGACCCGTTCACAATCTGCACCCGGTCAGTGGTCTTTGACGGTGTAACTGTGATTGATTCAGGCAAGACTTCCACGGCGTCAATAAGGGAAATAGGCCCTGTTGAAGTTTGGGGCTGTTTCTTCTTATATCCATCCGGAATTAGTAAACTAAACTTACTAACTATACTTAGGTTTGTTTCTTCAAAGCTATCTGCCCCGTTGAAATAACCATAGTAAATATATTCCGGTTCATCCCGGAACGAAATTTCAAGGAAACCGCTTGGGGCGTGTGTCCTTAAAATTTTATTTAGTTTAGCGAACTTGTCCCGCATTTGTGCGCTGGTGTCCGCTGTAAGTTGGTATTTGATTTCTAGGGTGCGTTCTTCATCCTCATAATCATCCACCCAAACACCGCGCCGGCCTGTAACCTTGGTAGTGGAAACATTCCGGCCCAATAGGCCACGGCCTGAAACTGTTAAATGGCGGTACCCCTCAATTAAATTATTAAGGGGCTGACCGTTAATAATTAGATTGTCGCTAGGTTCTAAAACTGTAACGGCTTGATCTAATTTCTTCAGATTAGCGTAATTATACATATTTTTTCCCCTTCCTAGTAACTATCTAAAATTAATTCCATTTCTTGCTCATTTGTAATATCGTTTGTAAAGGCTCTATAAGCCGTATTACCAAGTTTCAAGGTAATATCTGCCGGCTGTTGTCCGACTGTCAGGCTACCACCTTCAAAGTTAACGTTTGGATCATAAGCGGTAAGGCTTCCTAGCGCTCCATCTACGGAACTTAATTCATCTTGGAATGTTCCTGATAGGTCCTTATCAGTAAAAGCATTAATAGCGCCTTGCGCCATGTTTCCTACTGATTTTGCTACCTGTTCGGCCTTACTGTCTACCCCAATAATGAAACCTTGGTCAGTGTATACCCCGAATTGACGGAATACCCGTGAAGGTGATTTAATACCAAGTAAACCTTTGGCCCAATTTATGGCGCCTTTAACAGCACCGCCCACGGCGTCAATAAGTTTTCCAGCGAACCCGGTTACACCTTTAACAAATCCTAGGATCAAATCCTTACCTACGTTAATCGCTCCACTAATAAAGTTTTTAGCGCCATTAACGGCGTTTGTAAAGGCTGTTTTAACCGCCGAAACCAAACGGGACCCAGCACTAGTAACCGTACTTACTACAGTATTCCAGCCGTTTGAAATTGTACTTCCGATATTAGACATAAAACTACTAATAGATGAAGTTATACCACTCCAAATGCTTGAAACGGTTGAAGAAATACCGCTTAAAATTCCGGAAATGAATGAACTTATACTATTCCAAATACTTGAAATAGTTGAAAAGATAGTGTTCATCACATTTGAGATAAGCGAACTTATTCCATTCCAAATTGCTGTAGCTGTTGAAGTAATACCATTCCAAATTGAACCCAAAAAGGAAACAATAGTGTTCCAGATCGCTTGTGTACTTTGTACAATGACATTCCAAGCGCCTGTAATGGCTTGTTTGATAAGGTCAAAGTTACCTGTAACAAACCCTACGATAGTGAGCAAGATTCCAGCAAACACCGCCTTAATGCTGTTCCAAATATTGGACCAAATTTCTGAAATGGTGTTAAGGATTGTTTGAATAGTATTCCAAATTGCTGTAAATACCGTTGTAACTGTCTGAGAAATAGCGTTCCAAACGGTTGAAACTACTGTAGAAAGTGTGTTCCAAATAGTATTCCAAACATCTGAAATTGTAGTCATGATCGTTTGAATTACGTTCCAAACCGCTGTAACCGCTGTTGTAACTAAATTCACAATCACATCCCAAATAGGACCGACCACCGCTACAATAGTATTCCAAATAGCTGTCCAAATTTGGTTCAACAATTCAAGTCCCGCTTGAATGACTTGAGTAAGGCCCTGAATAGCGATTCCTACCGCCGTTTTGATACCTTCCCAAATACTCAAGGCGACCCCTTTGAGCGTTTCCCACGCGCCTGACCAATCGCCATTAATGATCTGCATGATCGTTTTGATAATTCCAAGAATGACATTTAAACCGGTTTCAACTACGTTCTTAATTAAATCCCAAACGGTTTTAACCATTGGAACTATTGCGTTCCATCCAGCTTCAATAATTGGGGCAATGGCGTTTACAATCGTTTCTACTACCGACTTGATAGCGTTCCATACAGTTTCAGCGGTTTGAAGAATAAGCTGGTGATTTTCATTCCACCAAGAAATAAGGCTTCCAAAGATCTGTTTTACAAAGGCCACTACTTCATTAATGGCGCTTGAAACAGCCTTAGAAACAGCCTGAAAGGCTGAATTAACCTTGTCCCTAAATTCCTCACTTGACTTATACAAGCCCACTAAACCGGCCACAAATAGCGCGATAACACCAATTACAGCCCAAACCGGGGCGGAAATGGAACCTATAGCGGTACCGATTGAACCAAACACGCCGGAAATAGCTGAACCCCCAGCGGTAGCACTTTGGAAACCTGCAATCAGGCTAGAAATAGCGCCTGAAACCTTACTAACTATCCCTACAATGGTACCTACTACTTTTGTTACCGTTCCTACTACCGTAAGGATTGGACCAGCGGAAACCACAATAGCGCCGATCCACTTTTGAAGCGGTGATAATGGTAAGTTATCCCAAATAGTACCTAATACCCGTACAATGTTATTCTTAAAGTTGATAATTGTATCTTTTAGGTTTTGCATTAGGCCTTTTATATCAGCGTTTTTCTGACCAAGGCCGGCTACAAGGTTTTGTGCTGAAGCTTTCATCGCTTCAAAGGATCCGGATACTGTTTCACTTGCTTCTTTTGCTGTGGTTCCGGTTACTCCTAGCCGTTCCTGTGTAACGTGGATAGCTTGGATCAGTTTATCAAACGGAATATCTTTCACGTTTTTGGCCGTAGCCTTGAAGCTATCACCCATTACGCCGGATTCATTAACCAAGCGGGCCATTTCTTCCTGTGTACCACCATAACCAAGTTTCAAGTTATCAAGCATGGTATAGTTATCTTTTGCAAAACCTTGGTAAGCATTTTGAATGTCTGAAATGTTAGTCCCGAACTTGTTCGCATTATCAGACATATCAACTATGGCCATGTCCGCATATTTGGCGGCCTGTGCTGTATCACCACCAAGCCCCTGAAGCAAGCTAGCACTGAATGAAGTTACCTGTTCCATGTATTTCACACCGGAAACACCAGCCCGCTTGTATGCTGTTTCTGAATTTTTGATAACAGTATCAGCGGAACCCTTAAACATGGTTTCAATACCACCTACGGCCTGTTCAAGACTTGCAAACGACTTGACAACTCCACCGATAGCACCAACCACCGGCAAAGTGAAACCGGCTGTCATTCCGGCCCCTACTTTGATCATGGAATCACCGACGCCATGAAGGGACCCGCTTAATTTTTCAAGACTTGACCCGGTTTGATTCCGTAAGCTCTCCAAAGAACTTTGGGCTTCCTTTAAACCGCTTCTAAAGTCTGAAACGTTCGCTTTCAGTATGGCCGTTACGTCAAAATCTGCTCCCATTAATTACCCCCTTTCCTTGCTTGATTTATTAATCTGTTCCGTTCCGCCATGTCTAGTTTTCTAGGCGGTACGGCTTTTTCTGTAGGTTGATTTTTTTGGAAAATCCTGTCAAATTCTTCTTTATGGTTATAAAATTCTTCAAAATTCTTAAACGCTGGACGGGCTGACTTGCCCCGGCCTTTTTGCGCTTTAACAGATTGATTAAACCAAGCCTGAATAGCGGAGTTTAGGCGCTTATCCTCTTGCTGAATAGCGTAGGCCATATTATAGATTTCAAATTCTTCTAGCGTGGTCCGCATTGCTTCCCGGAAGGTCATACCGTGCCGGGCAATAAGGAGCGCTAGGGCTTCATCATAGCCAAAATTAGAACTTGACGGGTCGGAGTTCCCTACTCTACTAGGTTCATTGCCTTTTTGAGTAGGGGTGACGCTTTTAACTCATTAACCAAGTCTTCAATAACTTTGTCATACTGATCATTTAAAATCAGTTCTTCAAGGTACTTTTCAATAGCTTCATTTGACGGCTTTTGTGCTTCCGTGACTGTTCCGGCCTTGATCACGTCGATAAACGCCAAAGGATCATTTAAGGCTTTCCCAGCGTTGAATAGTGTCATAGCACCGTAACCGGTTTTCATTCCTTCAAGTTCCGCTGAATGGAGCTTGTTCATTTCACGCAAGAAACCAATTCCAAAATGTAAAGTATATTCTTTTCCGCCAATGTTTAAAATCATGTCTTTTTTCTCCTTTAAATCCAAAAAAATAAGGGGCTTTCAAAGCCCCTGAAAAATTAAAGTGCTTGGCCTGTGCCTTCACCTTCTTTTGCCAAAGTGTGGTATTCGTATTGTGCCTTGTTAATAGCTGATTTTTGGGATTCTGTGAGTGTGTCGGTACTGATCACACCGTTTCCATCAATAGCCATTTCATAAGTAAGTTCTACTTTATCGTCGGCGGGTGCTGAAATTTCAAAGTTTTTGAAAAATCCTTGGTAATATTCCACATCATATTTTTCCTTTCCGCCTTCTTCAAACTTACTTGCTAGGTCCACAATCCAAACTTCAATTTTATCCGTATTGCGGAACCAAGTGCGCATTTCTTTCCACATATTGACCGTATCTTTATCTTCACGGTAAGCTAGTGAAGTAAATTCGCCTGAAGTTTCACCGTCTGAAACTGAGTTAACTACTCCGTCTTTTGTTTTCGTGGTTTCTACTTCTTTTTCAGCGTTCAAAGTTAATTCCGTTTGGAATCTTACTTTTCCGGCGTCTTGTTTTTTTTGATCTTTAACACGTCGGAAAAACGCGATAAAATCTTTACCTTGAATTAATTCTGCCATTTGTTATTTTTTCTCCTTCTTTGTATAGGTAAAAGAAAAGTCCAAGACCACATGAAGCAATGGCTGGACATCTGTGTTATCGGGTATGATCTGTTTATCTGTCGTAGTGTGATTCAAGTTATATTCCCACTTCCCGGAAATATTCTTGACAAGCGTTTCTAAATAGGCTGAAACATCGTCCAAAATGGCCCGCTGTGATCTTGTAGCGTAAATGTGGACCGTTTGGCCCACTGTACCCCAAAGGTCGTTATTTTGGGCTTCCTGTGCCGTATTCTCGCCAATATAAACAAAAGGGTATTTTGTCCCAGCTTCCGGCAAAAAGTCAAAAGTAGGTGCTTTTGCTTCAGCCAACTGATAAATTAATCTGAATAATTCATGGTTTGGCGTCATTTGAACACCCCTTTCATTACGTTGGTCATGTCTTCCTGAAATTGCGGTTGAATTTCCTTAACCGCCGGGCGCATGAACGGCGTCCCCGGTTGAAACCGGGTCCCATATTCCTGATATCCGGAATATCCGGCTTGTGCGTGAATGTGCGCTTCCATTCCGGGGTAAGAAGTAGTAATATGATTTTTCAAAAAGCCCGTGTCTTCAGGGGCTTTCTTCTTTGCTACTGCTTTAGTACGTTCACCGTTATTTTTCAAGACCGCTATAGAAAGCTTAACAGCGTTTGGGTGTGCGTTTGAAATGGTCATGGTCAACTTTTCCAAGCCGTGCCATTTAACACTAACCATTGTTAGGCCCTACCTTTTTCAAGCGTACAGCCCCTTTTATAGGGGCGTCAATCGCTTCAATAGGTTCATAGGTATCGCCGTTAAAAACGGCCCGATCAAAAGGCGCTTGCTCTTTCTGAAACCGGCAAGAAATCACTGTATCTGTCCGGTTTCCGTACAATTCAAACACTTTTAATTGAGTGACTTTATTAACCAAGCAAGGGACTATTACAGTCTTTCTTGCTTCCGTTTCATACTTATCCGTTTCCGGATTGTATTTCTTACGCCACCCACAAATTAAGGTAATTCGGTTCGGTGTCTTCATAGGAAAAACACCTTTCCACGCTCACGCTGTGAACCGTCTAGGCCAAAATCTTTATTAAGAATGGCCATGTATGGTTTGAATAGGTTATCCCATTCCTGATAGGTAACAGAATAACCGTCAACCGTTTCAGACGTTACGCCCTCGGAACCTTTCCGGCCGTATAGCTTATACACCACATTTTCGATCATGAAATTATACTTACTAGCTATTTCTGCCGTGCCTGTCAGGCCTTTGAAATAACTTTCAGCGTCTTCCACTAGATCGGTCAACAAATCATTTTCTAAATTGTCAGTCGGATCAATACCCAACCGACGTTTTATTTTTGCTAGTTGGGTCGCTTCCATCTGCTTTTATTCCCCTTCGATAGTTTGGGCAAGCGCTACTAGATCCGCTTTTTTGGCGTCCGCTTCATATTCTACGCCTGATTTTTCTAGTAGTTCTTTCAATTCTGCCACTTTCAATTTTTCAAGTGGTTTTTCTTCAGCTTCTTCAGCCGGTGCCACTTCTTCAGTCGGTGCTGGTGCTGGTGCTGGTGCTTCCGCTTTGCCTTCCGCAATAATCACACCTTTACCGACTAATTCAGCAATTCGGGCGCCTGATACAGTAAAATCAGGGCGCGGGTATAGGTCACCGACTTCATAAAAGCGGTTATTATCTTTGGTATCAATGATATTTTTCGTTACAATATAAGCCATTGACTACCCCTTTCTAATTAATTAGACGTTTTCAGCTGTTGCTGTCAATTTAGCAAAGGCGTTTGCTTTAGTAACCATTACAGCAATGTCCATAGTTACGCGAACCGCTACCATTTCTTGTTCAAATAGATTGATTGGTGTACCATCTGAATTTTTCATGGTAGAAATTTGGCCTTCTTCAGAAATCTTAAAGTTAATGTTATATGGAACACCATAGATAAGACTGTTGAAGTCACCGGCCAAAAGGTCGCCTTTCTTAAATTGTTTTGATTTAAGATCAACCGTAGTAATACCATCAATGGTATTAGTTGCTTTGTCGTAAATTGATTTCTTATCACCGTCACGGCTTTCACGCAATGCAGAACGGTTTTGAACTTTAGAAACAAAGGCGTTAGGGTTGATATCTGCTTCATAAAGCTTATCTTCCAATTCAAGAAGGTTTTGATAGTTGATAGGACCAACTACAACTTGGCTTGAATCTTTGGCGGCCTTGGCTACTGAGTTAGCGAAAGGTGTTTCATGGCCCAAAAGTCCAGCTTCATCAATTTTAGTATGGAAAGCTTCCACAATCTGCGGTTTCATGTCTTCAAAGAATTTTTGCCATGTGTAGTTTAAAGCTTCACGGGAAGCCACAAGGATGATACCCAATTTGTGAGCTTTAAGACTTACCGGAACGACTTCAGGTTTATCAGTCTTGATTTTTTCGGTTTCATTTACCCAATAAGCTGAAACCCCGTCTGTTTGGACATAAACGGTTTTTTCTTGCAAGCCGTCCATTTCATGGTATTGTCCAAGTTGCATTACTACCGAATTTTCAGCGACATCTTTCATAATAATGTCGGTCATTTGTTTTGTAAAAGTTCCGTCTTTCTTTTCTGAAACTAGGACTTTATCAGGGTTAAAAGTTTGTACTGTCATATTTTAAATTTCTCCTTTAAGGTTATTTAATGATTCGGGAATTTCGGAAGATATCCCCTTTGTCTTTGCTTTCCGCCCCGTTAAGTTCGGAAGAAACTTTTGGGGGTTCAGATTGCGAATATTCAGCCTTGATCTCGCTGATAATGCTTTCAAGGTCTGAAATAGCTTGCAAAGTACCTTCAGCGGTATCTTTAACAACAAAAGAAATCACTTTATCATTAACCGGAAGTTTCCGGCTAGAAAGTGTTTTAATAGCTTCATCTGTCAATTCTCGCTTGGTTTGTTCTTTCTCTAACCCAGCGATCTTATCAAGTAAAGCTTGTTTTTCTGCTTCAGCTTCCTTACGTCGGTACTCTTCTAACTCTTTCCCGGTAAGTTCGCTTTCTGCCTTGTATTTTTCCAAGGCTTTTGAAATTGCTTCCGCTGTATCTTTGGAATGTTTTTCTTCCAAGGATTTCAAACGGCGTTGCATTTCGGCCACTGATACCATCTTTTCGGCTTCCTGCGTCGGAGTGCTAGCTTTATCCTCAACTGTTTCCGGTGATTGTGGTTCAATCGCCTGTGGTGTTTGTTCTTCTGCCATTAGTAGGCTCCTTTCTACGCTTTTACGGGCAACCCCCCCGAACTCATGCAACTTTTAACGTCTTCAGCACGGTTTGGACAAATAAAAAAACTGTATAAAGATATACAGTTTATTTTTTTAGGCCTTCTTCAAGGCCTTTTAAAAACGATTTTGAAATTTTATCGTGTGTTATCAATAAAGGGTGTTTAGGTAAAAAGAAACTTTTTATCTTTTGAAACAGTTTCATCATTCATCCTCACTATTTAGTTTAAAATCGTTTAAGGTGCTACCACCCTTTTTATATTTTAGTTCGATATGTCCATAGCCTGAGCACCTACAATTAGGGTGCATAGGGTACATATTCACACCCTTTTCCAATTCATCAACCGGGAAAGCCTTGCCATCCAAAGGTGCGCATATCTCACACGCTCCCGGTTCAGCTACAAAAATGAAATGTGTGAACTCACCAGCCACCAGCATTTCTTTTTGCGTGTCCGCATTGATTCGGGCTATTTCCGTCTTGATCAACCTTTCAGCACTTGACCGGCTGGCGCCGTATTTCTTGGCTAGTCGATCCCGTTCCTGTTTATAACCCATCATATCCGTATAAATACGGTTAAGAGAAGCAAAAACATCCTTTTGTAAGGTTTGCTGTAAGCCTGTTTTACCCCAAACCCTGTTAGAGAATGATTCGCCGTAAAAATCAGCGTCTAAAATCGCTTCTAGGCGCTTTTTCACTCCCTTGGATGAATTACCCAAAATCCCCGCTTGGCGCTCAAATTCGCTTAATATTTCGCTCCTACGGGCCTGATCAAACATTTCATAGGTTTCCGCTGTAAGGTTTTGTATTTCCAAGTCTAATTCAGCCTTTAGGAGTTCAAGCCGGCTTACTTTCATCTTCAAGTTGTAAACTCTTAACCATTCATTAGTAGCCGGGCTGAAGTCCTTTTCTTTTACGGCCTTATAGGCCTTACGGTTGAACTTAGTAACGTCCATTTTATCGGCCCGTTTCATGGCTTCTTGCTTGGTCAACCCTTCACGGCCCGCATAGTTGATATAGAAGCGGTCTATTTGGGCTTGTAGGCGGTTATAAGATTCCTGATAGATTTCAACCAAGATTCTTTCACGCTCTAAATCCCGTTTCATCAAAGCGGTCTGGGCTTTCCTTTCCGCGTTGTATCTCCTATTGTCCGCTATCTTCAGATTCATCCGCCACACCTACGCTTTTCGTTCTTTCAAAATCGCTTGCGCCTTCTTCTTTCTTGATTCGGTCAATTTCCGTTTCATAATCGGTAAAGCTTGCGTTATTAAGTAGGGTTTCTTGTGATACTTCCCCGCCCGCTTCAATGTAAGCCTTAATTTCAGTCCATACATCTTGCGGAATGTTAGGGTGAAAAGTGAAGGTCAGCTTGTTCGCTTCGATTACCGGGCCATTTACAGCCTTATGAATGTTACTAATCAGTTCATAACGCCGGCGCAAAGCCTTAGTAAAGTATGTTTCTTTGTCTTTGCGGACTTGCTCAAGTCCAATCATCTTATAAAGTAAGGCAATTCCGGACTGTGTGGAATTGAAGCGATCATCATCTAAATTAGGAATACGGCTGAAGCGGTGAATGTCATTCGCCAAACGGTTTTTATAAGCTTCCGTTCCGCTTACGTCGTATTGTTTGTAAATATATCCGGCGTCCGCTGTCGTTTGCTGACCCGTTGCGCTGATTCCGGTTTGAAGCAGTAGCGTGTTAGCGTCTTTCATTTTGGCCACGTTGTCAGCCGTTGCCCCGATAGCTTCCAAATCACCCTTAATCAATAACATAGCGTCATTGAGATCACTCATATAATTCGCGGTGTCTGATTCGCTAGCGTCGTAAGCGTCAATTAGGGAAATTTCACTTTCATAATCGCCCATACGGTAGCGATTGTTCCACCATTCAACAACCGGAATATCGTTGTAATTGTGTTTGGTGATTTCGTCAACCACCAAGGCCGGTGAATAACTGACAAAAGGTTTATAGGTGATTACCTGATCTTTGGTGTACACCGTCATATTCACCATACCGTTATAAATAGGCAAGTGTACCGCCCCGATTATGTTTTGTTCTACCGTTAAGTCACGAATTACAAACATTTCAAGCGGACTGATCAAGACAACCCGATCCATATTATCCCGATCACGGAAGTGATATTCATAAGCCCGGCCATAAACGGAAGCGTCAAAGGCTAAATCATTATTCAGGGCGTTAATGTCGTTATTCCATTCAATTTCTTTGATTGTTTGGAGTTGTTCTTTTTGTCCGCCTTCCAGCACTCCCACGGTCACCGGGTTCCCGATAACGTAAGAAGTGGCAAAGCTTGAAATATAACCACCCCAGCGGTGCCTTACGCGGTAATCAGCTTTCTCTTTATCCAGCCGACGTTTCCCGTATAAAATACTGTGGTTTTCCCCTTTTGCGTAAGAAGACAAAATACGCAAGCGCTTCTTTTGGCTTTCAAAGAACACCGTTAACATATCCTTTAAGGCTTTCTTGCCTTCAGGGGTTTCTAGTAGTGCTTCACTAGAAGAATATCTAAACGGTTCATTTGAAATAGAATCAAAGCGCAAAGAATCGCTTCTAGTTCCTGTTTCAATATCTAAACCGTGTTCAAATTCATTTACATGATCCATCTTTTACCTACCTTCTAAACAAGCGATTTACTTTTGAAATCGTCTTATTAACGTCTAATTCTTTCTTAGCTTGGAAAATTCTGTCTTGGATAGCGTAGCGCATAGCGTCTAAACAGTGGTTATAACTGTCCACCGGTTCATTAATGTATTCATTAGTTGCCCGGTCCTTCTTCCAAGTATAATTCTCCAATTCCTCAATGGTCTTTACACATCTTTCATCCACAATGATTTCATATTGTAGTATGTACTGAATCCCCTGCATAACTGATCCGGGGCCTTTTAGTACATCAATCACCCGTGGAATGTCTAGGTTCCTTAATTCCTGATTAGATTTCTTTTCAGCACTATCAGCCCTAATAATCTCTTTAGCATATCCAAGGGCTTTTATTGCTTCCGCTATCTTGTCATTAGTCAGGCCTTTCCTTACATATTCTTCCACAATGTACAAACGTCTATTTTCATCATCTATCTTAATGTGCATGAAGGCTGACGGGTCATTTATAAAACCATAGTCAAGGCCAAAATAAGACGGGAATTGTTTTAATTTTTCCTTGTTTAAGAGTTGCTTCTTATACTTCGGAAATACAAGCTTGTCCAGCGTTGCGAACTCGCCCAGCGCGTAAATCTTGTAATAGGCTTCATTTCTGTTAGCTAGTTCCTCAATGTTTTCCTTTGTGAGATCATCAAGAAACCTGTTATCCCTATATGTCGTTTGATAGATAACGGTATTTTTAGGCTTCTTAACAAAGAAGGCATTATATACCCAATTAACCTTAGATACCGGGTTGAACATCAAATAGATCTGCTTCTTAGGGTGTTTCTTATCCCGTAACCGTAGGGTTAATTGTGTGTAATCGTCCAAAGTAAATTCGGAAGCTTCTTCCATGATTACATCTGAAATCCCCTTAATTGACTTGATCTTTTCCGGGTTATCTAACCCTTTGAAAATAAATTGGGCGCCGTTTGGTAACTCTATCCGGTAAGCGGAATTATTAACCTTACAAGCACCAAGCAGACCCCACGTTTCCAAGCATTGTTTGACGTCTTCAAAGATTGAATCATAAACACTTGATCCAACTTTACGCAAAAAAAGAACCTTCCTTGGGTGCTTCCAAGGCTGAAGGCTCTTGAATACTATCTTTTGAATTACTCCATGACTTTTTCCGCTGGAAGCACCGCCATAGTGGATTTCTGTGAAGGTGTCGTAGTCGGTCAAGTGGTCGTATATATGCTTATTGAAAACACGGCTGGGGTTTTTGATTTTTATCTTAATCTGTGGTTTCTTCATCATCCCAGCTTCCCAGCTCAATTTCTACCACTCTTTGAGTGATTTCTTGCCTGTCCACAAATAAGCCGTAACGCTTACCAAGGTCAACCGCTGAAGCCCGTCTAGTTGCTACTGATGGTTTTGCTTCTACAACTCTTTGATACCCTTCACCATCTAGGACCAAAAGCGGTTCAGTGACTTCACCACGCATAACGGAAGTAAGAAATTCTAGCACTTCCTGTTGATCTGCGATACGTTCGGACTTCAGTTTTTCAAGCTGTTCATCTATATAGGCTTTTACCTTATCATTTGATAGCAACCGGCTCCCATTCGCTTGAGCTGATCTTTCATTCTTAGTTTTCGGATAAGCTTTAAAATAAGCTTCTGTAGCATTTAATGAAATGATATAATGATCTGCAAAAATCTTTTGCCTTTCCGTCATTCCCAAATTCTTTTGGCTCCTTTCTGATAAAATGCAATAAAAAAGGATAAAACGCCTTTGTTTTATCCCCATTACTTGACAAATACCATTGTAACACATTGCCTAAATCGTGCCTTAACAGTGAATGTCATTTGTTATCATTCAAGATTTTCTCTAATTCACTAATAGCAGATCTTTTTAAACGGTAATAAGTAGGTAGTGAAATCCCGTCCAAATCGTTGCAGATATCTAAAACGTGTTTTTTGACTATGTAAGTAAGCCTTAGCACGGTCCTTTGCTTAGGGTCTTTTAATTTATTGATCATTCTACCAAGTTCTAGTTTTCTGTCAATAATTTCGGCCGTGTCTTGTTCTATAGCTTCTTTCATAACAATCAACTGTGTATAGACATCATCAACTTTCCGGCCTTTCCCGCCTGAAACTTTATCGGCCTGAAATTTAGGGCTTGATAGTAGCCCGGCTTCTAGTTCATTAATTTCATCCATTCGGCTTTTTATGTCAATGTCTAATTTTTGCAATTCATCAAGTAATTCTTGTGCCTTGATACTCAAACCCCGTAACTCCTTTTGAAAAATGATATAATAAGAATACTCCTTATTTAATATATTTTTGTTTCATGAGAGAAAGTCGGTTTTTGCAGTACGCCGGCTTTTTTTATTTTGGGCGCGGGTATCAGACGCCCGGATAGATTTATATTTGTTTAGGAGTTTTCAACCCCCTTTCTTAATAAAACTTTTCGATACACTAACCACTCGTAAGCCTTTTACAACTTGCGGGCGTAAAGTTTAAACCCCAAGCAATAAGCACCTTTCTTTTACAAGATTCCTATAAGCTTCTTTCCGGGCTTTTCTTCTTTCTTTAACTATTTTAGTTTCTTGCTCCCGGTACTTATTAATGTATTCCATAGCCATATTATCGAATTTCCCGCAATTTTGCGTTTCATTTTCATTAAGATAGTCAGCCATGCAGTTAGTAATTAATACCGGGTCCATAACTAACTCAAAGAGCTGAAGTACGGAAGGGGAAGGCATTTTTTTATTTCTGCGATAAAGGTTAATTCTTGAAATTAACGTGTGAGGTTTCTCAACCCCTAAAAAGGCAATAAATTCTTCAGTGGAACGATATTCAAAGCGCAAGCGGTCATACTCTTTAAAAAAGTCTTTAAAGTTATCCATAATGCTTCAGCCCTTCACCATTTACAGTTAAACTTACTGGATCGCGTTTTTTCAAGCTCTTGAGATCCGCAAGAAATAGAGTAACGTAAGCCAATTCAATTTCATCACTTGCGTGAGCCTTCCAAGATTCATATTTTTTAATTAATTCATCTAATTCCATTTTGTTTTAATTCCCCCTATTTTTAAGATAATCAGGTATCGGATCCCCTACTTTCAGACTGTCATATTGTTCCTTAGTCACTAGGAAATTCCCATAACCTTTTATAGTCACTGTATAGCGCCCTTCTAGGACGTTTTTAGCGCTTATTTTCCCGTCTTGGTCAATTATACCTCCGGCATTATCAACCTTGTAAATGATCGTTTTAGGCTGGTTTTCAAGCCTTTTAATTTCCTTTCTTTGTTCGATAACTTCCCAATTAAGCATTACAATTTGAAAGATCGCAAGGAAAGCAAGGAAGAAAATAAATCCTTCTTTTTTATTCATCTTTCCCCTTTCTGTTAGCCCGGAAGGCCACAATACAAGCCCACGAAAGGCCCAGCGCCCAAACTAGAATAAATAACAAGCATAAGAAGTTATGAAGATCCATTTTGAATTTCCCCGCGATCTAATTTTGTTAAAAGGCTGTAAAGTTGATCCATAGTGTGGACATATATAAAATTGCCTTGGTAGTAAATTTGGTTAAAGTTAAAAACTGTACCACTCATTAAGTATACTTCAAAACCTGAGTTATTCACGCCCTGAAATTTAAAAATAGATTTAATATTATTAGTATTGATAATAAAATTATTTTTAATTTGATCATTTTCTAACATTCTCAAATACACAAGCGCCATGATTATTCCCCCTTAATTCGGAACCCTACAAAATTCTGATCATATTCAGGATTTTCATAAATGTTCCCGATAATTTCAGTTTTATTGAGGATATCTGTTTCATAAGGTGAAATACAATCCGGATTCATGACATTCAAACATTCCAAGTAGAACCCGTTACCTGTTAAAACGTCCTTACCGTCGTTGTCATAGTAGCGGTATTGTCCAAAACGTACAATAGCTTTAATGTAATCAATCTGAAGAACGTCCCCTTCAAAGATTTCTTTTCCGGTTTTGTCTTTGGTATTTGTGGAAAGCATAAGTTCCACTTCTTCAGCCCCACGGTAGAAGGTTATAGCGTCCCCAATAAAATCAAATTTCCCATCATCCCAATTAATTTCATCCACTAAATAAACTTCTTTATCTCGCTTGTCCCAAGCTCTAAATTTTTGAATCATTCGTCCGCCTCCTCAAAATAACTATGAAATTTACTTAGGTTCACAATAGCGACTTCTTCAACAGA
>ERZ651108.355-NODE-355-length-23271-cov-38.575810_pt1 | contig 23271 bp, 17 predicted proteins | sample MGYA00512173_ERZ651108 | MGnify/ENA metagenome assembly ERZ651108 | reverse complement strand
CATTAATCTGAGCCATAATACTATAATCCGATGCATTCCATGGATAGCCTAATGCCGTACCAGCCCAGCCAAATTTATACTCTTCATCAATAAGGGTTTGTAAATTCCGCTTGTACATCTCGGCCCGTCGAATGTCGCCAAAGTGAACGGCCAGTTTCACCATGTATTTGACACATTCAAGGTACGCATAATGATCCTGCGTATGGCGTGCATAGTTTGGATTGTCATAGGTCGCGTCCCACAAGGTGCCAAGCTCGTCCCAGCAGGCTTGGTCCATATGGTCTAGGTGAAAGTGCCATACGGCCTTGACCCACAATAGGAACACCGCGTTCGTATAGTTCCAATAGTGATTGCCTTCTGTATACTCATCTTCCGCCTCATGTCCATTCTCATTTAATAGCACATGCATCTGGCTAATCCAGTCAAAACGCATGGAGAAGAGCGATGGGAAAATAGTTTCAATATAGCGCTCATAGCCTACGCGATTATCCGTTTCTACATAAAAATGCAACAACGCAAGTTGTAAATAGTCAAGGTCAAAGGCACTCGCCGGATCTGCCAAGTTATAAATAAACGCATCCGAATAACTTTCATACTCTAACGGATCCTTCTCTTGAGCCTGAATCAACTCTTTGAATAGACTTTCAGCCTCACTACGCCCTGTGAAAGCATAGGCCAGCGCCCGATACCACTTGGATAGACGCCCTACTTTCAACATATACTCGTACTGCCACGAATCCGGCGAAGGAATGTCCGCATGAGCGACCAAATCGTCAAGGAAATTCACGATAGGAATCACATTATGGTACATGCGCTCGGCTCGAATGGCACGCTGACACGCATCCAGCGCACAATACACGTGGCAACATAATTCCACATCCACCGGCGGCATATCATCCGCTTTATTCATGCCAAAGGGGTCATCAAAACTAAAGGAATCATCCGTATCAATAAAACCTTCTAGGTCAAATGAAGTATCCCTGCCAAACGGACGATTCATATTGAACGGATTCGAGTCATCCATTACAGACAAGAGCTCGTCACCCACCCCGACATACCGCTTGCGATACAATTCCTCCACGCGGTCTACATAGGGAACGAGAACATCTAAATACTGCTTATACTGATGCACCTTCGGATGCAATTCGACGCCTAGATTCTCTGTTGAAAGTTCCCGAATTATGTGTGCCACAAGAGGAAATACCTGCTGTTCTTTCACAAAACCGAGCACGCCATCATCATAAGTAGGCACCTGATTTAAGGTACGACGGACCATCGTATATTGGATATTCCAACATTGCCGAATCAATGGATTCAGCCAGCGTTCACACTCATCATAGACGCCAATAGCTGCCTCTTCAGAAGGCCCCATGTACATTTTATACATGGACTCACAAATATTTTGTAACAATCTATCCCTCGACAAGGTCTTGAGCGCGTCCGATTCTGTTTCTCCGTCCATAGCTTGCACCATATAGGCACCAAGCGCATCGGCAAGGAGTAAAAATTCAGAATGGACCTGTGTAGGCTCGGTCATTACGTAGTGATTCGGAACCGAAAAGGCATCAACACCTTCACTGAATATATCCTCGTCCGCAGCCTTTATGCCCTCTAAGGACTGTTGCAACACGCCAAGGGATATAGGCGTTTCTATATGCACAACGTCTGCTAAATAACCATACGTACCCTCATCGAAAAACAAGGTCGTTATGAAATGACGTAGCATATTGTCGAATACATATTGCACTTCATCCTTAGGTGGACGACCCTTTTGAAATAATAACTTGCGACCTCTATGGCTTTTATACAATACATACACCTCATACTCACCTGTACGAGGCTTTTCTAATAGAGGTTGCCCGTTATACGTACCGTAGCGGATAAATTCTGGCAAGGAAAACAAAAACGCACTGCGACACTCCTCAAAGGGCTTGCCCATCTCCTCACATACGGCCTTAACGAACGCGCGAACCCGCTGCCGCTCTAGCTCAATATAAGGACCATTGGCAACTACATCGTCTTGCTCCTCATCATAAAATGGACTGATCTCGCCCGCATGAAAATCTAATCCGAGCAAAAACGTCGTCGTTTCCTTGCCCTCTATCGGCGGGAACAAGGACGGACGGATAGCATTAAATATGCCCGTTGTGCTAATCGTAATGTGACGCATAATACCTCCTATAAACAAACTATATAACAAAACTCTATTAACTTATTATTGTAATCTATTTGTGCCGGTTAGTCTGTGATGCCCAAATCATACCAAAGCATGAACCCCAAATTAATCGCAATATACTGTTTACCTATGCGGCCATAACGGATACACCGTAGTCCAGTAGTCGCTGAATAACGGCGGGGTCATCATCATAAAAACATAAATCCTGTGGCCCACATTGAAATAGCGAGCAAAAATCTTGAATGGCGTGCACCACATCTCCAGCGGATTTATCGCTAAACCGAATGGCCTTGTAATCTGTCACATTGTGAAAGTTCAACAATAACCGTACGCGTTCTGGATCTGCGGCAGTCCACAACGCGCAATGTTCACTACCTTGGGTAATCAACAAATGCGCCATTTCAAGATTGAGCGTGGTTTGCTCTAAATGGGTGCGCACATAGGCTTGCTTATGGGATGTGATGCGGCCTAATTCTTGGCCTGTAAGCTCTGGATACCACCTACGCACCACATCACGGGTAATGCGATCCGGTATAGCAGTACGTGGTTCTAATCCCACCTGAGCTAAGGCGTACACATAACCGGCTGTATTTAATTGATTGGTAAACACTAATGTGTTATCTACATCGACGATGTGAAACATAGAACCTCCTCTATCAAAACTATACCTATTGTCTCTAACTATACTGTAATGGCACTGTGACCACCGAGGATACCTACCATAGAACTTAAAACAGAGTGTCTGCCAGTTCCAATGATGGGTTCACGAGCTCAGCGATGTCCTCAATAGTGACTGCCAATGTATCCGCTTTGCCCTTCGCCGCCACGAGTTTTCGTGCCTGCTGCGATGCTAGCAAACTGCGATTTAGTTTCATATCCCGTGCATTATCATCAATTGCAGCATTATACATAGCACACGCCATATGACCATATTTGCTAGCCTTTGCCATAGCATGACGGGAACCGCTGTCTCCATCACGACCTTCGTAGCTAGCAATAAGGATGACCGCCTTCGCAAATAAAGCTTGCAATCGATCTCGTTCCACAAAGCGATTAATGGCTTCATGACGGCTATGCGGTTCGTCGCTATATTCGGTAATGATGAGGCCCCCCGTTTCAACGATACGCTCTGCCATGTCGCGATGAGCTGCCGGGAATATAGAATTTAATGGCGACGGCAAGATGGCAATGGTTTTGCCACCACAATCCATGCATACCGTATGGGCAATGCCATCGCAGCCCTTGGCGAGACCGCTCACGATATGTTGGTTATAATGGACGAGTTGCTCAACAATCTTGCTTTCACGGGCCACCTGCTCATCGGTAGGCGTCGTATACCCGATAACCGCCACATTGCGGTTCAAATCGCCAAGCAGACTAAGGTCGCCCTTGTAGAACAAGAGATAAGGCCGATCGCCATTGGGCGCACTGGTATTCACGATGGGAAAATCCGCATCAAAGCAGCACACGGCACCGTCCATCCAGTCCATATCGTCCACCGCCACGGACAAGCTATGCACCGCCTCATCAATGTGAGGGATGTCGTCCATCATGGCGAGGAATTCATCCGCCGTTTTCCACGTATTGTGAAAGCTAGCTCTCGATTTTATCTGATTGGTGGCTTGTTGGACCGCCCAAATTTTCAAAGCTATAGGTGAAATGTTCATATTATGCTCCTCTTCTATACGCATTTCGATTGGTGTAGGCTACGGCGTAGAAAATAACGCGTGCCGCGCCGGCATCGTATAATGCTTGAATACAATCTTCGTCAACATTAACCGTTTTTGTATAAATATCATCTATTAAAATAACTGTTCTACCCTTGATGGACTCGTTCTGGATATCGCAAGTATCCTTGGTGATCCCTGGGTACGGATCACTACCAGTATTCGTAAAATTAGACACAGGCTTACGCAAATGCGTCATCTTGGTACTCGTATGGCGGAAAATAAAATCCGTACCGTCAATGACGGACAAATTATTATCCTGTAGTGCTTTCACAGTGGTCCGCACCGCCGCCTTAAACCCGAGTTGCCAATTACACATACCCGACTTGGACCGCGGCACCGCCATGAGAATGGCCGTATCCAAACCTTCGGCGTCCATAACCTGCGGAATATCCTGTATCATTAACGCTGCAGCTTGCCTAGAGGCTGCTCGCAACGTATCAGGGTGCGTAGAAACAAATATATTTTTCAAGGTGTTTAAATAATCTGGATTGCCTGGTTGCCCGTACCCTACATAAAATAGGTGAAAGTAACCGGTGCAATCATGGGATAAAAAATCATTTTTCTGAATAGTAAATTGTTCCATAAAGGACCTCCGTGTATAAAAACCAATGGGCTTAACTTGTGAGTTTATTATACGGAGATTCTCTATGGGGAGATAATCAAAAAAACTAGGAACAAAAAAAGAGCCGTTTTAAAACAGCTCAGAATGTATGTCCTGCATACTTAATAGCAGAACATATATTAATATAAACAAGGACATGCTTATTCATCTGTGTTTGACGATGAACGCAACCATCGTTATAATATAAGAAGATAGTCAGACGAGTGGATACGTCAGGCTCATCTCGAAATCTATAAAATATTAGGAAATGGCCTTTCAGTTATCGAATTATCAAAGATAACGAAGGGCTATTTGTCTTTTCCTAGACAAATAAGCGCTATTAACGCCCCAAAGGCGATAACCACGGTCATCACCTGTAATAGGAGCATAATGATTTCATAATCACTCATAGGCTTACCCCTCCCTTCAATAACGAAGAGAGGCCCAACCTCGCCTAACTATCTTATGTTAATTATATACCAAACAAATATACGATACAATAAGCATCGTATTATAGAGATTTATAGATGAAAACTCTACCTTAGGAGATCTAGGGTAGAGTTTTTTTGTGTTCGTAGGATTATTCCTATCTGATTATTGAATTTTTCGTCATATACCGTAAACGGTAAATACTATTGCTTTATCACCGTTGTTTTCCCTTCCTTTCTGTCAGGGACTAGAGATGTGCGGACCTCATCGTTGCTTTGCTCCTCTGCTCTCTCGCACCTTTCGTCGCATACCTTAAACGGTAAGTACTGTTGCAACTAGAGTTGTTTGCTAACAAATCAGTAAACTACGGTCAGTTGTTTCAATACCGTAAACGGTAAGTGCTGTTGCAACATAGAAACAGAAGCTGTTCCTCCACTCTTTATTGACAGTTTCAATACCATAAACGGTAAGTGCTGTTGCAACTTTCAGTAATTCCACTTATGCAGGTTCTACACCAGATTCGTTTCAATACCGTAAACGGTAAGTGCTGTTGCAACACTAAATTCGTAGGTCGTCAAGCTGACACCGTAAAGGTTTCAATACCGTAAACGGTAAGTGCTGTTGCAACTCAGAAATAGATGTTAACCCTTGTGTAATGTTTTGTTTCAATACCGTAAACGGTAAGTGCTGTTGCAACGAGAGTGTGAAACAAAACTTTCTTTCTTATTATATATAAGGTTTCAATACCGTAAACGGTAAGTGCTGTTGCAACAAATCGCTCAAGAGTTACAAGGTGTAGTCTATGCAATGTTTCAATACCGTAAACGGTAAGTGCTGTTGCAACGTGTTAGCAGCCTGGTAAAGGTAGCGCACTACTTCCAGTTTCAATACCGTAAACGGTAAGTGCTGTTGCAACCACAAAACGTGATTATTACTAACTATGAACGTATGAAAGTTTCAATACCGTAAACGGTAAGTACTGTTGCAACGACAATTGGGCGATTGATAGTGCTAGATTATTTAGTTTCAATACCGTAAACGGTAAGTACTGTTGCAACGCTTTGCTCTAAATGGATTAATGCCTAGATACGCATAAGCGTTTCAATACCGTAAACGGTAAGTACTGTTGCAACTCTATGCACACCATTTTGTTAGAGCATGAATATTTTAAGTTTCAATACCGTAAACGGTAAGTACTGTTGCAACGATATCGATGGTGGTATTAAGGTAGAAGTCGATGATAAATAGTTTCAATACCGTAAACGGTAAGTACTGTTGCAACTAGCCTTTACAGCTTCATTAATCAACTTTTCATTCGTTTCAATACCGTAAACGGTAAGTACTGTTGCAACGTGCTGAGGACCTCATTTAAGTTGGGGGCATTTTGCCGTTTCAATACCGTAAACGGTAAGTACTGTTGCAACAAATGAAGGACGAACTTACATGCCAAATAGTTGCAAGTTTCAATACCGTAAACGGTAAGTACTGTTGCAACAAGAAACTTCCGGTGTTAAGATTTCCCCTTGGTACGACAGTTTCAATACCGTAAACGGTAAGTACTGTTGCAACGGACACCAAGTGCCTAGTTATTATTTTGATGATGAGTGTTTCAATACCGTAAACGGTAAGTACTGTTGCAACTATAAAGGTGACAGGTGAGTATTCGACGACCAGAGACGGTTTCAATACCGTAAACGGTAAGTACTGTTGCAACTTACTGGCCTCCCTGAATACGAGGAAGGAGTCTACTAGTTTCAATACCGTAAACGGTAAGTACTGTTGCAACTTTCAATCTTTTATTATAAGAATGCTCTTTAAATAATTTATTGGTTTCAATACCGTAAACGGTAAGTACTGTTGCAACTGCTAATCCAGGATGTAGCCGTAGCGTATGCCTCAGAGGGTTTCAATACCGTAAACGGTAAGTACTGTTGCAACAGACTCAGCAAAACATATGTTTAAAATGTCCGTTTTAGTTTCAATACCGTAAACGGTAAGTACTGTTGCAACACTCAAACAAACATCGTGAATGATTTCAAGGCTTTAGTTTCAATACCGTAAACGGTAAGTACTGTTGCAACAAGGACGCAGACTCCGCGGAAGACCGCGAGCAGTTTAAGTTTCAATACCGTAAACGGTAAGTACTGTTGCAACTTAATAAAATGCTTAACCAATCATCTATTTTCCTTTGTGAGTTTCAATACCGTAAACGGTAAGTACTGTTGCAACATGCAATCTTTGAAGAAAGTACCCAAAACATATTGGTTTCAATACCGTAAACGGTAAGTACTGTTGCAACGAGCGGTCCATGTTGGGTCATGGCGTGAGTTCGCGGTCAGTTTCAATACCGTAAACGGTAAGTACTGTTGCAACGGGCAAAGAAGCTTGGAAAGAAGCTGGCGTAAGTGATGAAGTTTCAATACCGTAAACGGTAAGTACTGTTGCAACGCATAGGAGTGCTCTTGGGAAAGACGGCTAATGCGAAGCGTTTCAATACCGTAAACGGTAAGTACTGTTGCAACTTTAGAAAAATCATGTTATAAATCCGTTGTCATAACGTTTCAATACCGTAAACGGTAAGTACTGTTGCAACAAGCACAGAATGGCGTGCGTTAACGCCACTCTTAACTGTTTCAATACCGTAAACGGTAAGTACTGTTGCAACCCCAAAGATTCTATATTGTACTCATACATTGAATCTAGAGTTTCAATACCGTAAACGGTAAGTACTGTTGCAACTCGTGAGATTAAGGCTGAAGAAGTGTCTGCAGAAGACCGTTTCAATACCGTAAACGGTAAGTACTGTTGCAACTAAGTCTTATGTGGGAATGGGTTGTAATGCCGTGTTTCAATACCGTAAACGGTAAGTACTGTTGCAACAGCAGGCCTTACAAAGCCAGTATTCATGAGCCTTAAAATTAGGTTTTGGAAAATCTCACACCGCAAGCGGTAAAAACATGGTCCCATTTGATCCACAAGGCCTATGGATATAGATAAATACTGGAGGAAAATGATATTTCCTAAGATACAGTTATTATAAGGGTTTATCAATTTTACGTCAATAACTCGATTCATTTTCCATTCATCATATTTAACAGGAATATAGATAATATCTGTTGAGTTTTTATTTTTACCTCTTGGTAAATGTCTACTCATACAATTATAAAGAGCGAGCAGATTACATTCATAATCCACTCGCTCTTTATTGCTTATCTACAACTATCTTTAATCCATAATATATGTCATGTACGGAGCCAATGCTTGTTTATATGCTTTGATTGAAGATAGCTTTGGCATATCTCCCCAATCTATATATCCAAAGATTGTCCCTCTATATTCAAAACGAGATATTGGTATTTGCCAAGCATTTCCATTGCATTGTTCATAAAATTCCCAACTAGATTTAGCGTGCAGCTTAATGATATAAGCTTTATGAAATTCTTCCATCGCTTGTTCCACAAGACCTAAACTTTGGTTTGTATCAGCCATGATGTAATAAGAAATAGCTGTCCAAGGATAATTACCAAACTCTGGCATGCCCATGTCATGCATAAAAGTAGCTACATCTTCAGAAACGGTTTGCTTATAGCACTCTGCACGCTGTATATCACCAAAATGCATTGCTAAATTAACCATATATTTAACACTTATCTGATACGCATATAAATCATCGAAACAATGGACTTCACGCCATTTCTCCCATAGGCTTGCAATCTCATTCCATAATGATTGATCAATCTCATCCACGTAGAACTTCCACAAAACTTTGGTCCATAACGCAACATCACGCCCAGCATAGCAATAATCCTTTTTATGGATATGTTGTTTCAACAATATAGACGTTTGCCGTTCGTAATCAAATTCACTAAGCGTAATATTCGGACACAAAGCTTGCAAATATTTCTCATAAACATCTTGGTAATCCATGCTTACACAATACTGTAACAAGGCATAGCGCACAGTATCCAAATCAAAGGCTTTCGATAACTCACCCCATTCAGCCATGTAATAATCCTTCTTTATATCATATACCAATGGATTCCATTCTTGTTGATCAATAATAGCTTTAAAAATATCATCAGCTCCGCTACGGCCTGTGAAAGCATATGCTAATGCTCGATACCATTGAGATAATCGTGACACTTTTTTAACATACTCAACTTTCCAGGGACTATCTAATGAAAGAGACATATCACCAATCAATTCGTCAAGTGCATCGAGTATAGGTAATATAGCTCCATACAATTGCGAATTATCAATAATACTTCTACACGCATCCAGCATACAATGCACTTTTTTAGTTATAATATCAATTTCTTTTGGTGCTATGAACTTGTGTTCCCCCAAACAACGCTCCGTAGTATAAGGAAGCAAGAAATCTAAATACTCCTTTCGGTATTCTGGTTTTGGGTGTAACTCTATAAATAGTTTTTCTTTAGATAAACGCTTAATAATATTATCCATCATAGGGCCGGTCAATCGGTCTTGCACATATTCCTCAATACCATCTCCATCGTATGCACTCCAATTATCTTGAAATAAGTCTATTTTACTATGAGCATAATAAGATACTAGGATATCCGAACTATGGTTACTTTCATCATATACAGGAATAAAATTATCTACAGGTAATATATCTGGGTACAAATAATCATACATGCTAGACGGATTTAAACACTTATACGGGCTTTCACAAATAGCCATTAACGTTTCATCATCACATAATGCGTTTAACTGTTCCGATTCTGTATAACCACGCATACCACGAACCATATACGCCCCCACCGCATCAGCAATAAATAGAAATTCTAAATCAATACTATTCCAAGACATGGCAGTATAGGAATCCGGCAAAGATTTCACATCTAGTATACTAGGAAGTTCAGATGTATTAATGTCATCTAATGCGGTTTGAATAGAAGAAGTTGATATAGGAGCCTTAATTCGTTGGAAATCATCTACTCCACGAAAGGCTCCATCAGGAGCATACAGTAAGGATATAAAATACCGTAACATATGGTCATATGTGTATTGATTTTCCTCAGCGAATCTTTGTTTCTCCTTATCCAATAAAGAACGTCCTCGTTGAGTCTTATACATAGGATACAAGGTGTAACTACCATTACGAGGTTCAGACAAGACCGGTTCACCTTGATAGGTACCAAATCGTATGAACTCTAGCACAGAATCGACACATTTTCGTTCTAATTCATCATTCCACGTTCCCTCACCACGAATGGCATCCACATAAGCTCGAATGCGTTTACGCTCTAACTTAAGTTCTTGATGCACTAAATCTCGTTTTTCTTTATATTTATTGATTCTGATATGGCGGGTGTATACATTGACTTTATATAATAAACCCAATAAAAAAGTTGCTGCTTTCGGATTATTTATGGCTGGAAAAACCGATGTGCGAAGCGTATTAAATAATCCTGTTGTGGTAATTATAAAATGATACATAATGCCGCTCCTTTAAACTATATAACAAAACACAAATTAATTATTGTTAAGCCTGCAGGGTGAACAATTATTTATATCGCCCGCAAAGACGGGACTTTATAGGAGGTAAATTATTATTATTCATTCTAAAAGGAAAATCTATTTATATTTGAAAGGAGGAAAAAATTATGACTACACTTTGTTCCAACCCTTCAGGCTTAACTTGTGAGTTTATTATACGAATGATAATAGAAATGAGATAATCAAAAAAACTAGGAACCAAAAGGAGCCTTAAGATCATCTACATAAGATGTGCCTAAGACTCCTTTCGTTTAGAGGTATATATTATGAACATTTCATAGTTCTAATATATCTACATATGTTATTGATTCTTTAGCGAAACGTTTACTTGTCCAAGTCCTTGACTAGATAGTCTACCAATACCACAATGTTGGCCAAAGAGTGCTAAAACGGTAATGAGTTGATTTTCTTCTGCACTTAACTTGGAAAGATTAAAGGTAAAATCACCAACAAATCCTGTATACCCTCGATCACGTCCAAAATAAACACGTTTGGTATAACCACTCCAATCGGTCAATATAATACGATCACAAAGCTCTTTAATACGTGGTTTATCCAATGTATCCTCTACATCACCAGCATTCCATTTATCTACAATCGAGGCAAAAATAAGCTCTGCTGATGGAAAGGTGGTATCTCCATACGTGCCATTAAATAGGGTAGGCGTTAAGAATTCAAACACAATTTTGCGTGCTGGTTTGGCTTCTAATCGATGTTGCACCAAATCAAGTATATTCTCTTCACGAAGTGGCAAGCCAAAAGGCACTTCATATTGAACATCAACAATGGTTGCTTGCAAAGGGCCGATTTGTACATGCATCGATTCTGATATTTCTGCTAAGATATACCACAAATCGCGATGCCACACATTAATTCGTAAAAAGAGTATATCTCCCTCTTGAATCACATGATTACGACGACGTTGCTGATAATCTAACCTCACTGTGAAAGGCTTTATGCCAGACATATCGTGCCAATAGTCGCCTGCTTCTTTATCAATAGAACTAATAAGAGAAAAGACAGCAGCATGAAGGAAACGCCCAGGGAATTTGGGGAGAGAACCTGCATTATGAGATCGTAATGTAAAAATAATAGTTCCTAACATTATTTAGACCATTTTTCGATAAAAGATTCAGGAGAATCTAATTTAATACGTTTCCTAAATCTTTTATCACCAACAGGCATCATAGTCGTAGCCTCTTTCCATTTTGAAATTGAAATTTTGCTAGTACCCTTAGCTAAATTCCAATTCATCATAGTCAATAGGTCTTTAAGCATTTTATTATGGTCTAATAGTTTTCCCCCAAGAGAATCATTTCTATATTTCAAAAAAGCATTTATAAAGGTATCTTTTGAAATATCTGTTTCACCTAACTGCCAAGTATTATTATCAAACAATGTATTGTATCGCTTCTCTCTATCCAAGATATGTAAAGAAGAATTTAGTTTGATACTGCCTAGGCCTATTGATTTTCCCTTACCTAGTTTATAGGAAATACTTTTCTTGTCATCTGCCGCTGCATCTAGTTGGTCAAGATTTAAAGTTAATAATAATGCACCTAACTCAATATCGCTAAGATTATTAAAATAGATTCTACTTTTGAAAGTCATACCAGAATCAATAGGCTGAATATATTTTGAAAGTTTATCGCCATTCGTATTAGACGAACTTTTCCAGGACTTTGCTTTGTCTATAGGTTGATGCCAATATAATTTATAACCTCTAATAGTAGCATTGGGACTATCCCAATGCTTTTGTTCAGAATCGTTCTGTTGTAAATAGAATTGGTAGGATGTCGGTTTTGGGCCCATCAATGGCTGTGGTTTACTACATTCACACCACTCGGGCTTATTACATAAATGAGCTTCAGAAAAAGATACACGACCGGCCCAATCACGAGAACGACCTAAAATGCTTTCTGTTAAATCTACAATACCATTTTGGCTCTCTAATTCTTTTGGTAAATGATCACCAATACTTTTATTATACGGAATACGGTAAAAACGACCATGTCCAAAATGTTGCACTTTGCCATTTTTCACCTTATAAAAACAAGGTACAACATAAGTTACATCCGAACAACCTGTATATTTTTTTGCTGCCTCACCTTTTTTGCCTACACAATTCTCATCTACATCTAATAGATTCATTGCCTCTTTATTAACAGGGTATCGATTATAAATATAATCATACCCATAGTTTTCAATAACTTCCTTGGGCAACTCAATTTTTCCCTTAAGAAAACTTGTTGGTTTTAAAATCCTAACAAAAGATTTTTTTGTGTCTAAAGGACCAGTATGTATATCTACATAATCATCTGACCAATCAATACCAACTTTACCATTTTTATGTTCCAAATGAGGGAACTCTTTATAGTTTAAAGTTTTAAATTTTGCATTCACAACATAAAATTCATTATTAACTGTTTTTATTATAAATCCAGCCGAAGCTAAAGGTTTAGAAGTCCATTTACCACCATCACGTTCGGATTGAATCATCCTCTCATGATAGTCTGATTTAATATTCCCTACTTCTCTATAGAACAAACGACGATTTTCAAAATCCCCCACACCAGATTCGCTATTATATGCCTTAAACCCACTGGCAGTTACTATCTTTAAAATCTGCTTAACCATACTTTTCAAGCTACTACCTGGAATGATTGGATTATCATTGCCACCAAAGAATTCTTGATATTCTTCTCCATTTTCCTTTTTCTTAACAACATTACCACCAATAAATAGAGGCGTTTGCGTCAAAATATCAATATCTATATAGCCTGAGTTTTTGCCATTAGTTAAAACATGCTGCTTATATAAATCTGTCACATTTTTACTAGGATCCAATTTCCAAAATTCTGCAGGAATAACCTGTTTTGGTAACCTTACAAAATTATACGGAACAGCTACTGGTTTAGTAGATTCTTGTCGGCCTTTACGACCATAACCCTGGTTTCCACCATTAAGTCTCGCCATACGAGCTTTATTCTCCTTCTCCCGTTGAGCATATGTTTTTGCTACCATTTTACACATCCTTATCTGCAATCTTGACATACCGATAATCGGTATAACTTGCTTGATAATTATCTAGATATCCTATATAGTTACGTGTTGTTAAATAGCAGTATTGCTTTGATGTAGATATTGGAATAATTTGTGAAAGTTTACGCCCTGTATCGCCTAGATACGTAAAACCTTCTGCCTGATTAAGCTGAGCGTATCCAGGATTATTTTCGCCAATCAGACGGGATGTAGAGTCTACATAGCTTACAGGTTCACCGGATTCGTCAGTAATATACCGATATACAACTTCGCCATGCTGCACAGTGAGTCGTAATTCTTCATCCTTATTAAAAATACGCATATCTTGCAAAAATGCCAAATCGACATCCGTAGTGCCATCAGGAAATTGGAATACACCTTGTTTATAATATCCCCATTTCACTTCGTGCACTGACCACGTAATCACTAGGCCATCGTGTTTCATAAACTTTTTTGCAATAGATAACACATTTACTTCAGCTTTAGAACCACATGTGCTACTAGTTTTTGTATATACACCTTCACGGCTATTTGATTCCTTACTCATGAGCACCCTCCCTAGCTGTAATCATATTATCTGTCGACTGATGTAAGGCTTGCACCAATGATTCTAAAGTTTCAACTTGACCCCCAGTAACCTTACCAGTGCCATCAATGACATAGCTTTCACCATTATATTTAACAGTAACAGAATGACCTTTTATACGACCACAACCTATTGTGCGATTAGCTCCCATTGTCACTTGACCAGTCATTAGATCCTTCACAAGAAGCATTGCAAGACCGGCTTCGCTATCAGTACAATCTTTAATTCTTATGTGCAAAGGAAACGTTAATTTTTCTCCTTTGGTATTCCGCAGAGGGTGATCGGCAAACAAAGCCCCATTCATGACGCCACCAGTAAATCTATCAACACGAATACGATGCTGTTCTTCTTGGGTGTAAGCTGTATCAAAATACACCTCATTTACTAAGACACGGCCCTTATGACTATCCTTAGTCTTATCATTACTATAACCAAAGAGTTCATTCGTTATGGCAGTTCCACGACCTAATGCATGTAATATATGTCCACATTGGTGCCGCAACACACCCTTAACAGAAGTACCAGGAATAAATAAAGTCAGTAACTTATCCTCCGACTTACCCTCCAACTTATCCTCCCAACGAGCCTCAAAAATAGATTTAATGAGAATCGTATCTTCTAAATAGCAATCCATATCAATGATAAGGTCTCTCTTTGCTACAACAGGTGCCTCAGGAATAGTAATAGTTGCACCTGATTTACGCAACAACCAATCCTGTACACTCTCTGGTTTTGTAAAGTCATAATGCTCTAAAGAGATATCTTCACTAGCAATACGACCGAATCCATTTACCGTACGAGCGCCAATAGAAATACCATTTTCCAATAGATTGGCTAATGTTTTAAGAGCATCTTCAATTATATCGACTTGATTTTGATGGCATTCACGAATGATACAATCGATACGTAATGTACCATATGCCCCTGATTCAATGACTTCAAAATCATATTTTGCCCCATCTTTGGTGATACCAAGCACATCATCAATACAAATTCCATCACGGACAGAGATATTCGTATTCTCTAATGGGATATCATTAATTTGTACTGCACTTTGTGTACCTTCATGTTCATCTATAGAGCCAAATAATACATTATCCACATCAGGTCGAATATCTTGAATGGTTTGACGTAATACCCCTGCCAAGGATGTACCAGGAATAAATGGCTGTCCATCATGATAGGTTACCACGATATCATCTACTGTATCATTTAAGATATCATTATAAACACCAGCTCTAATGATGAGTGGACTTATCAATTTAACAGTACCGGTAAGAGTATACCGTCCTATTATTTTTGCAGAATTTGACATACGACGGCCCTCCTTACTGGATCTTTTTAATATGTCTAAACTGAATCTTTCTAATATGTCTAAAGAAATATAACCAGTATTCGTAAACAACAACCTTTGAAAATTCCTCTTTATTAATACCAACCAGATCAACTAATTTAGTAGGAATTTCATAGTAAGTTCCACTTTCACCGGATTTGGATAAGCAAGCATCTAGTAACATATCCTTGTCAAATGTAATAATATAATCCATTAAGTTTACATATTTATCGGATTTACTTGTATACTCATGTTTTATATTGAATGGTTTCAAATTATTTGCCAGTATCTTATCATCATCTTTTGCTTTTGTTACAAAGGCCTGCAAAGTCTTATAACCATTCTTATGATCCATACCAAGCTCAGCTAGTAAGACAGTAGTAAAATGCTTTGCTTGGCTACCTACATTAAATTGGGGTTTAATATAATCCTCTACATCTTTAGCAGCATGTAACCTAGCATTTAGAATGACTTGTTTTTCTAATATCTTTCGCGCAATATCACGTGTCGATTGATGTAAGGAAGTAACCTCAGCCATTTTTGGTTCTTCTAATTTCACCATTTCAAATTTACGAGGAGTCCAGAAACGACCTTGACCATACCCTTCTTGTACACGACTGCCCATGCCATTGTACAAAATATGTTGTAGGTTATTGAGATTGTCTTGTGTCCAACCAGATACTTTTACTAGCTTAATGACACTACCTGCAGAAGCAGCAGGTTCTGCGCTACTACGAACACCCCAAATACTATTAAAATTTTGTTCCTCTTGATAAGACGCATGTACAGAATCAACGGAAATATCTGAACCAATTTCTTGTACCGCATCACCAATTATATTAACAATAGATTCATTTCCTAATAACAATGGCGTATGCAATCTAATATACACTGAATTCTCTTTGCTTTCAGGTGCTGGAATCGATGTAATTTCACCAATCTCTACCTCACAATGACCATATTCTGTATACCGAGAACGACCAATATAACAGTCTAATTTCTTAGGGAACTGATGAACAAATGCTTCTAATGCTGTTTTAGGACCTATAACAGTACCTACAAAGACTTGATTTGGTTCAAGAAATTCATAGTTAAAAATATTACCATCTTTACTGCGCCCTTGAATGCGTTCTTTTTCTGAAGAACGAGACATATGTAATCTAATAGCAGTTTCAATTGGGACTAGGCTACAATTATTCCCATCCTGAACAATAAAACCTTTAACGCCTTTATAGCCAACTAAATCTTCGCCAGTAAAAAGATCAGTAACAGAATCATTAGCTTTAGGATGTTTGTTTCTTTGCAAACTCAATGGTGCAGGAAATGAAGTACCTTTTACAGTATCTTTATAAGCAGACACAAAGCGCAAATCACCATAAAATAAATCCATGAACTCATGATTTTTATGTGCTTCTTTACCAAGGTTATGAGATTTAATAAAATGAGATGCAAAAACACCGCGCAAAATTCGGCCATCAATAGCTCCACGTGTAGCAGTCAACACACCAGCCGTAGAGGAAGACGCAATCAACGTTGGGGATTTAACGGTAATTGTAATCTTTACTTGTTCCATAACTTACCCCCTAAAGTATCTACATCAAAGGCTTTATCATCAATTGTACATTCTACGCGACCAAAACCACGGTTGCGTTTACCACCGATACCTGTCAAATTACGTGCAGCACAGCTTAAAATAAGTCTTTCCGTCTCAGTCATATCATCAATCGCAATATTCCCTCTAAACTCAAGATGCCTATTGAGAACACGGGAATTGTGCAGAGTTCCTTCACGAGCTGTCCCGCTATTTTTTTTAATAGACGTATAGTACCGCATCGAGGTATATTCCCCAAGGATACGATCCTTAGTAAATATATTCTTAAGATGCGCATCAGATTGTAGTGCTGCTATATCACTTGCCACCGCCTCATAATCTGCAATCATTAAATTAGAAATAGCTAATTTAGGATTATCCTCTACTAGTTGATTATCAGTACTACGATTAAATAAAAGATTTACATCTTCGATTGTGAAAGTATCAAGCTTTGATAATTCCATCATCTCTGCCACTTCAAGGGCACTTTCATATAAAACACCACGTACACGCTTAGCAGGTATATAGGGAATACCATAACGATCATGAATAATCGTACTATCTGTATTAACATCGCCTTGACCAGACATAAGCATCGTTGGCGACAATAGTTTAATTGTTAATGTATACATACTTACTCCAATCCAGGCAAAATATAATCCATTAATTCTATAGCATCTATATATGGCGTACGCATTTCGTTATCTACTTTAACCCATAATTTCTCTTTAAAATCTTCCCACCCAGATACTTCAGGTATAGATTGATTTGTATGTTGCAATTGTTTACAAAATACCTTCCACATGTGTTCATTATCTTGCAATACAGAACGTAATTCTTTTACCTTATTCTGAGCCATCACATGGCCATCCTTAAATTGGTTCGTACACGCTAAAAGTTGCCACAAACCTTCGTGTTCATCTTCACATGTTTTACCCTTTTCATATACACAATATGGTCCATAGTGCATATTACCTGTTAGACTGCTATATTCATTAGCAAAGAACTGTTCTAATGTAGGTGCGGTTTCACCATGAAGAAAGGCAAAATCCAGCCAACAAGATTCGTTTACTTCATTATCTTTGTTATATGTACGCATCTTGGACTTTGCACTATCACACAATTGTTCCGCCATCTGATAGCCTCTAAAGAAAGGGTATGATGTAGGAGTTACAGCAATACCGGCACAAGAATCAATAGACATACCATTATTGTCACTCAACAGTTCTTGCATTAAAAAGTGCGCTGCCTGTACTGCAATACGAGCATTACAAACAAAAGTAATATCATCACCACCAACGATGATAGGCCGGATTGGCAACATCTTGTCTTTTAACTCAAGATTATTAGTAAGAACATCATATTTATCAATAATCCATTGTATTAAAGATTTAAAGCTTTCCAAGGTCTTAGTTGCTACCTTTTCGGATAGTGCACTCCGTTCTTCTAATCCATCACAACTAATAAATCTAGCCCCCATATTATTGCCATCAATATGGACGATGGCGATATCATTAATACCTGTTTTACTATTTTCAGTCGATTTATTCTGACCTAACTCATCAAACTCGGATGGAAATACCCATTCGATATCCTCGGTGCCAAATAGATCTTTTTTTAGACGTGCATTGGCAGCTTCAAAAGCATTATACTTAGAGATAAAAGAGGTTGCTACTAAACGTTCTCCATCCCCAAAGTTTACAACTGTATCAGCTGTATCACCACTATAATCACAAATTGTGGTTAAACCTGTATTAGCAGGACGCAAAATAGGATTTAATGTATATTGATTATCTTTCAATTGCTTAAATAATTGACGTTCATCGCTTTTAAACTGATCTTTTTCAAGTGTAACAAGACCTGTTGTCACACCTACCTTTAGTCCTGGATATTGAGTCAACACTTGGGCGGTAAAGGTCTTAATGATATCTTCAATCATATTCACACGATCATTATCAATAAGAATCAGCGCCTTACCACCACCAATATAGGCAACATATACAGATGCAGGTAGGGATGTAATACTATCACGTCGCGTTTTCCAAGATATAATATCAGCTCCAGATTCCAGCTTTAAGATAACATCTTTACACAATACATCCTCAAATAATCTGTCCACAATATACGAAGCTCCAACATTGGCTTTTAGTTTATTATTTGCAAAAATATACTTCTGGATAGACTGCACATCAAATAAAATGGCATTTACTTGCATAGACTCACTCCTTACTTATAAATATAGTGAACATTAACGACAATATTCTCGAAACTGAACAAACCGAAAGTTAACCGTTTTCTCGTTAACGCCATCATGATAAGATTCTTCTACAACACGTTCACTAGTGGCGGCTAACACCGTAATTCCTACGGCTAACAACCGTTCCACTAAGGCGTGACAATAAATGAATTCCCCCTGACATAACACAGCCGTTGGATGTAATGCAATAATACGGCCTGCATAGTCTTGCGCTAATCGAGCAATATCCTTCGTAGACGCCAACGGATCAATACGGGGGAACGGCATGTCGATAATATCCCCGTATTGCCGTGCCGCAACCAACTGTTCATCCGACCAATATTGAGACGAATGGTTCGTATGGTTAATAAACATAACCTCTCCTTATTCATGAAATACAAATTATACGAATTCATCTACACTTCATATCAATAATAGCAAATCTCATACAAAAAAGCATTCATAATCATGCAATTTTTGAAACTTTTTCTTGATTAGTACAGAAATATCCTCCACCAATTTCATTTAAGAAGTCTAAAAAATATTTCACTTCTTGCTGTATCCACTCTCTAGGTGTTTGTCCTGCTAATCGACTTGCAGCATGTGTCATATAGTATTCATACGTCTGTATCCAAGCTTTATGCGAATCTTTAGCTAAAAAACATCCCCGTTCAGATATCTCAAAATTAGATTGGTTAATCATTTGCCGATTAAAAACTTTCAAAATAAACCGATCTATAATTTCTTGCCGTAATAAATCCATCACATCATATACAAAACTATCCTTACGGTCATTAGTACTATGTAATACACCAATCCGTATGTCTAAACCCGTGGAGAGTAAACAAGCACGTACCTCTCGTTCTAGGAAAGAATAGCCATAACTAAGTAATGCATTTACTGGATCTGTGCTAGGATGACGTTTTCGCCCAGGGAATGTCCACGGCTCAGATAAAATTTCATTCCACACGGAAAAATAGGTTCTGGAAGATAGACCTTCTATACCACGCAATGCATCAACGGTCGTAGTCCGCTCGATCTTATTGGCTAATGCTTGCAAAGTATGACGAATAGAATCATAATTCGGTATATCTCGCGTTTTATGATACTGATCTAAAATAGCTTGTTGGGCTTTCACCTTGCGATATACGATATAACAGGCTGCCATATGTGCAAATGTTTCATCCATAAAATATTTAACCTGCCACAATAATTTTTTGAGAGAAGTATGCTCATCGCCTAATGTGCCAATTAAGTTATATTTATGATCTACGAACTGTATAACTGAACCTTGCTTTACAAGTGAAAACATGACTTGTGTTGAAATTTGTACCGTCCGCCCTAATACAATCGTTCCCACTGTTGCCATAGGCAACTGACGCATCACTTCGTGCTCGTTTTCTAATACCAATAATCCACCATCTTGTCGAATCACCGTTCCTGGAGTCATAACGTACATCGTATCAATCATATATAACACCTCCTAAGCACCATTACACTACCATTACAGATTCTTCCTTTATAAGAAAACTTTCATCATTGCACCATATAGGCGTTTTAGCTGTATCTGAAATAGAAATAATCAACAATCTCTTTGTTTCATCATTTCGAGTTAACAATTCCAGTTGCTTGATGATTGTCTCAACATGCACTCGTGTATGAATACATAAAAACACACTATACTGTATGCGATAACAAAAGGACTCTAAATACTTAACCACCTTATTCCGAATTTTTGTATCGGATATATCATAGGAAATAAGATATTGCATAAGAACCTCCTTATTTATTATCTTTCATCGCCTCGGTAATTAATAATAAAATGGCCCAACAAATCAGCATACCAACACTTATCATCGGATGATCCCTCCAATCTATTGTAAACTGAATTATTGAGTTCATTATACGAATATCTATGAAAGTAAGATAATCAAAAAAACTAAGAACAAAAAGACCTATCCATCAACTAGACAGATAAGTCTTCATAACTATCAATATAGGATTACAACTTAGATACTAGTAAAATATTATGCGATTTCAGAGTCAGTAGCATTAACACCCAATATTTCGGTCGCTTGCCAACCCCAGCAGTTCTTTTTCTTGTTAAAGGAGCGAACTGCAACGCCAGAAACGACGTGCCCATTCATGAGATTATGAGTCTGAACCATTCTATTTTCAATAAATACATTATTTTCTTTTGTAAAAGCTAGCCCTGTATCTATTACTTTGATAGGTTCTTTAAATTTCATCACAAGAGATGTAGGCGGTTCTTCATCTGTCTTTTCACAGACTACAACATTGTATCTTACTGTACCATCTTGATTTTCATAACGAGTATAGATAACAGATACCACATCCATTTTATTCAAAGATTCATCTAAGTCATACTGATACATCAGCGATATATCTCCATCAGCAGCGATAAATGCTCTATTTTCTGCTTTGGAAACATAGTTAACAATACCTATTGTCCTTGGCAAGGACTGACAGAAAAATTCTACTGCTATCGCACTATTCTCTTTATAAAAATCCTTAGAAAGGCGTTCAGCATCAGGATTATACCAATCTGCATGGAGATACTCATTCAATTGGTCATTAACAATTTGATGGTTATCAATTCTAAATGTAACTAACTCATGAAGTTCGGCACTAGCCATATCGTATTGTCCCAATGCAACCAGTTCTCTAACCACACCTAACTTAGCAGCACCGTTGAACTGTAATCTGTTTTGGCACAATAATGATTTACAGTAACAAGAAAGAGCAAACAGAGGATTATCTTCAACGGTATTTACCAACCCATTCCAAAGCCAGAACTCATTCGGTTTCGCGTGCAATAAGTCTAGAATCATCTGTTGAGCCGTCTCCAATTCATGTAACATAACATAAGTCTTTGCAATAGACCATTTTAAGTAATACGTACTTTCATTCAAATAGGCCATATACTCAACGGCTAAATTACGTAATGTAACAATCATTTCCCGATCTACAGTTTTATCAAGGCTATTTAAGGATTTTCTTAGCACGCGTATAACAAGAGACGGCCAATTATGCATCATTCCATCTGAACCTTTATACGGTTTGACTTCATAATCCTCGCGTTCAAATGTAGTGAAATCTAACTGTAAAGCATATTGATATAACGGAATCTGTTGCTCTACCTCTTTAATCGTTAGAATAGGTCCCCAGAGATAACGCATAAATCTAATGTCATTATGGAGCCCTAAATCAAACACGTCATCTAAACAAGCTTTGATGCGCTCAAAATTAATGGATTTTTTCTTCGCTTCTACCTGTATAACCTTGTGTAGGCACCATCCGTATGCATTCTTTACCGACTCATCATCTGGATTTTGCAAATACAAATCTTTCACCTTAGCTAAGGCATCCAGATGTTGGCCAGCATCCTTAAGTGATTTAATAACAGCAAGGGCTTTCACCAATGGGTTAGCGACGCGTAGCACATATTCTGTATGTTTAAAAAGAACTCCATCTGATTCGGTAATAATTAATAGCTTTAACTCATTGCGATATCGCTCGGCAGCGGCCTGATTATCTTCTGCATTAGCACGTTTAATTAGATCAACTAAGCACCAAGCATATGCACGCTTATCCCATACACTATAATCTGGATTTTCCATCAATTGTTTAGCCATTGTATACGCTTCATCGATTCTACCCCCACGGCGTAAATCAAATACATCACGGCTTGTTACATGTTCTGTATATTCCATATATACCCTCTCTTTCACGTACAACACAACATAATACAATCATAGTATACTTTTAGTTTTGAAAATCTTCATATCAAAATGACTAGGACATATCCTACATCCTGATTTTCAATACTCATGACTACAGGTTAAGTATATTGGAAAATTAACTATATACATATTCAATAAAACTAAGACACAAAAGACCTATCCAAAAGTATATAAATGTAGTGACCCCAAAAAGTTAGACTTTTATTTCCGAGTAACCAAAACTGGTTGCTCGGAATTTTTTATGCTGCAGTAGTAGCTAA
>ERZ651108.354-NODE-354-length-23333-cov-14.126471_pt1 | contig 23333 bp, 22 predicted proteins | sample MGYA00512173_ERZ651108 | MGnify/ENA metagenome assembly ERZ651108 | reverse complement strand
TCGGCGGAGACGATGTAAAGAATGTCATCTTCACACAAAATGTCACGATGAGCCTTAACATGGCCATTAAGGGCTTACTCAAAAAAGGCGATCACGTTCTCGTATCGTCTATGGAACATAATGCGGTCATGCGACCGCTCGTCCAAATGGAAAAAGACGGCCTGACCTTTGATCGTCTGCCCTGTCAATCCGACGGGTCACTCATTCTCGAAGGTCTTGACAACTTCATCAAAGAAAATACGAAAGCCGTCATCATGACCCATGCATCCAACGTCTGCGGCACCGTAATGCCCATAAAAGAAGTCGGGGCCTTTTGTCGTAAACACGGCCTGCTTTTCATCGTCGACTCGGCACAAACAGCCGGCACGGTACCTATCAATATGAAGGACATGAACATCGACATCTTATGCTTCACCGGACACAAGGGACTTCTAGGTCCTCAGGGTACAGGCGGCATGGTTATTCCCGACTCGTTGGCGACAATCATGACCCCTCTCATTGCCGGCGGCACGGGGAGTCTTTCACATACGGAAGAAATGCCTGACTTTCTTCCCGACCGTTTCGAATCGGGCACTTTAAACCTGCCCGGAATCATAGGCCTTCATGCGGCCCTTGACTTTATTAAAGCGGAAGGAATGGAAAATATCCATCATAAAGAAACGGCTCTTACAGCTCGCTTCTTAGACGGAATTTCCGACTTGTCGGGACTGTCCGTTGTCGGCAAAACGGATTTACAAGACCGTACGGCCGTCGTATCCGTTGCCGCCAAAGAGATGGATAATTCGGCAGTGGCCTTCAAGCTTGAGTCCGAATATGGAATCCTCACCCGCGTCGGCCTCCACTGTGCCCCGTCAGCTCATAAAACCTTGGGAACCTTTCCGGGCGGAACAGTCCGTTTCTCCTTTGGATATTTCAATACGGAAGATGAAGTTGACACGGCCGTGAAAGCCCTGCGTGAAATCTGCGGCTAAGCCGCATTAAGACCTGCTGTATAAGGCAGGTCTTTTTTTATTCACAGCCCAATTTACCGCAAGCATCGGCACGACAACGACTGCAATGCGTCATTTGTTTCATCGAACCGCTGATAAATTGCCGTACTCGGTGTATATCTTCCTTAGACGGTGTTTCAATGCCGGCAAAGGGAGTGTCATGTACAGGGATCATGGCCATACAATTCATAATATCGGCCTTCCATTCTTTAGCCTTAGCGGCAATTTGCGGTACATGATCCATATTAATTCCGGGAATGACGACCGTATTAATCTTGACGATCATACCTGCTTCCTTCAGCTTGCGAATCCCTTCATCTTGACGAGCCAGTAAAATGGCAGCTCCTTCTTCGCCCGTATAAGTTTTGCCGTTGTAACGAACCCAAGCGTAAACTTTACCGCCCACAGAGGGAGTAACGGCATTGACCGTTACTGTCACATGACTGACTCCGATACGCACGATGTCATCTACATGTTCGGGTAAGGCCAAGCCGTTGGTAGAAAGACACAGCATGAGGTGCGGGAACCGAGCACGGCACTTTTCAAATGTCGACAAGGTCTTATCGGCATCACACATGGGATCCCCCGGTCCGGCAATGCCGATAACCGAAATATCCTGTCTGTCCTTAAAAAGTTTTTCCAAATAAGCCACGGCTTCATCAGGAGTGTACACCTTCTGAGTAACGCCGGGACGATTTTCATTAGCGCAGTCGTACATACGATTGCAGAAGTTACATTGAATATTGCAATTCGGAGCCACCGGTAAATGAACCCGCCCCCAATTAGCCGAAGCCCCTTTGTTGAAGCAGGGATGATTATTTAAAAAGCTTTGTGTATGTACATCCATTACTGTTTACCTTTCCGCCCGAATTTAATAGCGTTCTTATGGCAAACATTCAAGCAATCCCCGCAGTTCGTGCAGTTCATTTCGTCAGGACGCGTACCCATATCGCACTTCCGCAGGCAGGCATCACAGTTGTCGCAAGCATCGGTCTTGAATATGCGGAATATGGAGATCTTGCGTATCAATTCCATGGCCCCGCCGACAGGACAAATAAACCGACACCAGAAATTCGAAATAATGAGCGATGCCGCAATAAGTGCTACGACGATAACCGTACGAACAGCCCAATACCAATCGGCAAAGCGAATGGACATAATAAGCGAGTTAAAGTATTCATCACTCGTACGAATAGGTATCATAACGCGCGGGTTGTCATAAATGAAATATACACCCAGTCCGATTAAAATCGTAACAACCATCCCCAACTGAGCCCATCTCATCTTTTTGTTGCGTATCTTCAGCTTCGTAATTGCTACTTTGCCGAGCATTTGATTGACAAAACCACTCGGACAGAGCCAGCCGCAAAAAGCTCGTCCCAGGAAGATAGCCAACAGAGGAATGAATAACCAGAACCCGAAGAAGTAGGCTGTAATACGCCCCCAACAGGTGACTACGGGACATCGTTCACAGTTGACAAAGGGGACGATGAAGGGACATCGGAAAATTCCGTAGTATATCCACTTACCCATGACGGCCAAGAATATAAGTTGTACCAAATGCCGTAACTTCGGTAAATAGAATTCTTTTTTCTGTGCACTTGTATTATTGGACATCTTTTACGCCGAACCTTTCTATTAAGTCTAAGCCTCGTGCCGAATGGACGGATGTGAAACCGTTTCTTTCCAGTATTTCCTGACCGTCGGAACGGACAAAATCCGAATAGTCTTCAGCCAACTTTTCATCTTTTACATACTTCATTACATTGAGCGTAAAGGTAAGCGGTGCCGGCGGAATAAACTTCGGATCAATAGGCATGTACTCAATTTTATCCTTAAAGCGGTCGTGTGTAGTCAAACGTTTTTCAATAATGGAAGCATCGCCTTTTCCTTCTACGAGGCCGCACATCATCTTAATGACACACGTTTCGTTAACCGTCATATTCTGCATGACAGGATCCGTAAGACCCGACTTCTTCAGAATCCCCTGGACGGAAGCACTGCCCGGAGGTGAAGCCCCTAACGGCAACATGACACGAACCCCCGGTTCCGCTAAATCCTGCAAGTCGCGAATACCTGCCGGATTTCCCTTCGGAACTACAAGGACATAATCCGTAAAGCAAAGGGGTTTAAAACGAAGGCTGATTCCCTTTTTACGTAAATTTTGGGCCAGTTCCAAACCGCGTGCTCCGAACATCTCCGTTTGTCCTTTTAAGGTTAACAGAGATTTACCCAACGCCCCCGCAAAAGCACCGGTGTACTGAATGTTATGGCCTGTTTTGGCTTCATATGCATCGTTGATTTGCAAAAAAGCTTCCGATAAGCCGCCGCAAGTCCACACCTCTAGCGAATCGGATTTAAAAGGTGTATACCCGGCGGAGATCAGCTTAGGCCCGGCCGCCGCTACGGCAGCCGTCGCTACGGCACCTTTTAAGAACTGCCGTCGCGAAATTTTGTCTTTCAAAAACTCCATACTTTGTACTCCTTCTTAATAAAGAATAATATTAAGGTCCATATTATTGTATCACCTTTTACTTTCTTTTTTCTCATATCATTTATAAAAAATTATCCATAATTAACAGGTAATTAATTATGGATAATAATAAATAGATGCGTATTGATAATTTTTATTACTGTTTACCTTTCCGCCCGAATTTAATAGCGTTCTTATGGCAAACATTCAAGCAATCCCCGCAGTTCGTGCAGTTCATTTCATAGGAATGCGTCTCTATCACCAAACAATGATTGCTCCTTCTTTTTACATCATATATTTTTCGCATGTAATCATAGGAATAGCCTATGGTCCGGTAAAAATCCGAAAAACTGACGTAACAACGATAACCTATGGTATAATGTCATCAATGTACCTTGTTTCGAAAGGAGTTACCCTCATGAGTCAACGACACCGTGACCATATACACGATTCAAAACAGGATTTGCATCTGCAAATCGGCATTTTTCTTTGGACTTTAATTCTCGCTCTCCTCTTATTGTGTGAGTTTTTCTTCTCACTACCGCTTTACGGTATGGTCGCCACGGCTTTCATCCTTATCATTTCATCCTTATTTTTTAAAGTTAAATACAAAGATTTCTACACCTATCGCGATCGTGGTCAACGAACCCAATGCGCGGTCATAGCCTTATATATCAGTCTCCTTTTCACCGGTACCTGCCTTTACTTATATAGCCGGTCAACGGAACTTACCTGGGACTACGGCCTTGTCTTTTTATTCGGCTTTCTCTTCTTTACGAACATGGCCTACCAAACCCTCAGCCGGACCATGGTTGTCGGCAACAAGCGTATGCCCAGACGCTATGAAAAATAAACAAGAAGCCTCTGTTATAATATGGCAGAGGCTTGTTGCATCAACAGGACATAGTTTTGTATATAAAAAGAAATTGAACGGTATATTCAATGAATATACCGTTCAATTTCTTTTTTGGTGGGCGATGACAGGATCGAACTGCCGACATCTTGCTTGTAAGGCAAGCGCTCTCCCAGCTGAGCTAATCGCCCGAGTGTGGTGACCCCTACGGGATTCGAACCCATGTTATCGCCGTGAAAGGGCGGTGTCTTAACCGCTTGACCAAGGGGCCATGGCTCCTCAAGTAGGACTCGAACCTACGACAAATCGGTTAACAGCCGATTGCTCTACCGACTGAGCTATTGAGGAACAACGTGTTCCATACGGAACAATAAGAATTATAACAAAGAACCGTACAAAAAGCAACACCAAAATTGAATGCTTACGGGCAAAACACAAAAGAAGGCCGAATCCCTCGAAAGAGGACTCGGCCTTCCTGATTTCACATCGCCTGTGAGCAGACAATTTATAGGCTATATATGTCGGCTTACATCATACCGGGCATGCCGCCGGGCATACCTCCGGGCATTGCGGGAGCCGCACTTGCCGGTTCGGGTTTATCCGAAACAAGCGTTTCCGTCGTAAGTACGAGAGACGCAATAGAAGCGGCGTTCTGTAAAGCCGTACGCGTTACTTTAGCAGGGTCGACAATGCCGGCCTTAACCATGTCCACATATTCTTCCTTGAGTGCATTAAAGCCCACACCGTCGGGAGAATCCATAACCTTGGCAACAATGACCGAGCCTTCCAACCCGGCGTTATGTGCAATCTGGCGAACCGGTTCTTCAACAGCTCGCTTAACAAGATTAATACCCGTCTGTACGTCCCCTTCTTCTTTGAATTCATCCAACACGGGAAGAATATCGATAAAGGTCGTACCGCCACCGGCAACAATACCTTCTTCAACGGCTGCACGAGTTGCGTTCAAAGCATCTTCCAAACGAAGCTTCTTATCTTTCAATTCAACTTCCGTAGCAGCACCTACTTCGATAACGGCTACACCGCCGGACATCTTAGCCAAGCGTTCCTGTAATTTTTCTTTGTCAAAGTCGGACGTCGTTTCGGCAATCTGTGCTTTAATCTGTGCTACGCGATCCTTAATAGCCGCAGCATCGCCATGACCTTCGACAATAGTCGTTTCGTCCTTCGTTACACGTACCTGACGTGCCGTACCGAGGTCTTCAATGCCGATGCTGTCCAACTTACGGCCTACTTCTTCCGTAATAACCGTAGCACCTGTCAAGGTTGCAATATCCTGCAACATAGCCTTGCGACGATCCCCGAATCCGGGAGCCTTTACAGCGACGGCTTTAAATGTACCGCGCAACTTGTTGACTACGAGAGTTGCCAAAGCTTCGCCTTCTACATCTTCGGCAATAATCAGAAGTTCCTTACCTGCCTGTACTACTTTTTCCAAGGTCGGCAACATTTCCTGAATGGATGCGATTTTACGATCCGTTACCATAATATACGGTTCGGACATAACGGCTTCCATCTTATCCGGATCCGTTACCATGTACGGAGAAATATACCCGCGATCGAACTGCATACCTTCTACAACGGACAACTGCGTACCCATAGTTTTCGATTCTTCAACCGTAATAACGCCGTCTTTACCGACCTTTTCCATAGCATCGGCAATCAAGCCGCCTACTTCTTCATCTCCCGCGGAAATGGAAGCGACCTGTGCAATGGCTTCTTTATCGTTGACTTCAATAGCGCGCTTTTGAATTTCTTCTACCAAGCGTTTGACAGCCTTTTCTACACCGCGTTTCAAAATCATAGGATTAGCACCGGCTGCAACATTACGCATGCCTTCCTGAATCATAGCCTGTGCCAATAAGGTAGCTGTCGTCGTACCGTCGCCTGCCACGTCATTTGTCTTCGTAGCTACTTCTTTTACGAGCTGTGCACCCATATTTTCAAAGGGATCTTCCAATTCAATATCACGAGCAATCGTAACACCGTCATTCGTAATGGTAGGTGCGCCGAATTTCTTATCCAATACTACGTTACGGCCCTTAGGTCCCAACGTTACTTTTACTGCATTTGCCAATGCATCTACACCGTTGCCCAGCGCACGGCGTGCTTCTTCGTTAAACAAAATCTGTTTTGCCATTATGAGTCACTCCTTATAAGAAATGCTATATTATATAGTTGCTAAAATATCGCGTTCACTGACAATTAAATAATCAACACCGTCATATTTAACTTCCGTACCTGCATATTTCGAGAAAATAATTTTATCGCCTACGCTTACTTCCAAGGGAGTACGCGTACCGTTGTCCTGTAATTTACCTGTGCCTACGGCAATAACTTCCCCCTGGCTCGGTTTTTCTTTAGCCGTATCGGGCAGGAAAATACCGCTCGCCGTCTTTTCTTCCTGTTCTAATACACGAATTACTACACGATCTCCTAACGGTTTAATCATTGTATGTTCCTCCTCATATCATTCATTTCCATCTTCATTGTTAGCACTCAAGTTTTATGAGTGCTAACCACAAGACTTATATTACCCATTAAAGGTGAAAAAGTCAAGATTTATTTTTATTCGTTTCTGCACGAATTAAATCGGTCGCCGCCTTTTTCATAGAGATACCGTGCTTCATGCAATACTGTTGAAGACGCCGTTGTGCCTCTCCTTCCGTAATACCGTATCTTTTTACCAAAATTTCTTTGGCCCTCGCCGACAGTTTCAGCAGCTGTTTCTCTTCTCTCAGCCGAAATGACTCCTCATCCTTTTGACGTTGGCTCCTGAACTGAGATACGGCCACTTCCATGGCCGGATACAAATTGGCGGGATTGACAGGTTTTACCAAATAGGCGAATACACCCGACTTAGCCGCTTCATCTACAATATCCGGCTGACTATAGGCAGTCAGTAAGATAACGGGAGCCAATTTCTCACCATGAATCAACTTTGCAGTATGAATTCCGTCAAGCCGCGGCATCTTCACATCCAGAAAAACCAAATCGGGTCGTTTGCTGCGCACCGCTTCCAACGCCTGCACTCCGTCAGCCGCTTCCGCAACGACGACATGACCCCTTTCTTCCAGCATTTCTTTCAAATCCATGCAAATAAGGGCTTCATCATCGGCAATGACTATGCGATAAGACATTTTCATCACTCCTCTATGTAAGGAAAAGTTACGGTCGCCGTTGTCCCGCACGGTTGATTGGCGCAGATAGAAAAACTGCCGTGTAAATCTTTTTCCGCCACAGTTTTCACGATTTCCAGACCCAAGCGTTTTTTACCGTCTATTCCGGGTTCCATACCTTTCCCCGTATCCGTAACGACAAGTATACACTGCCCGTTTCGCCTCTTGACGGAAAGATAAATATCACCGCAACCGTCGTCTGAAAATCCGTGTAACACGGAATTGGTAAGCAGCTCATTTAAAATCAAAGCCGCCGACACGCCTACGCCTGATGACACGAAAATCGCTTCACCGTTAAAGTGTGTCCTTATTCGTTCTCGGATTTCCGTGAGACTGGAAACGGTCAATCCCAATAAACTCTCCCCTAACTTAGCCAAATCTATTCGTTCTTCTTCCCCGTATGCCAGCGTATCGTGAACCAACGCGATACCGAGGATACGATTTAAAGCTTCCTGTAATGCGTCCCGTGCTTCTTCATGCTCGACACGCCGCATTTGCATGCGTAAAATACCGGCAACGGTTTGCAAATTATTTTTCACACGATGATGAATTTCTTTAATAACCGAATGCTTTACTTGCAGTTCTTCTTCTTTTCTTCTTATTTCCGTCCGTTCCGTTAAGACGAGAACCAGCTGAAAGAGTTTTCCGCCTCGCACAAGAGGAATAGCCCTTAAAGTCAACGACGATTCGGGGCTGTTAATCTCTTCCGTCGTTCCCTGCCGTGTTACCAGGGCGTGGCGTGCGGCACTTAGATCAGCAAAATCCGTAAAAACGCTTTCTCCCTTAAGCGGCGACGTACGCCCCCGTAATCTCATGATTTTTTCCGCCGTGTCATCGGCATAAATAATCCGTCCGCCTTTATCCACAATGATGACTCCGTCCTGAACGGACAGGCGACCGTATAATCCCGCTTCATCGGCCGAAGCGGGCACTTGTAAGATACTGAAAGCCGTTTCCGTCAACAGCTGTTTATCGGCCGCCACCTCCCCCGTAAAAGACAGTACGGCAATGACCTTGCCGCCGTTATCGACAAAAGGATAGACCGTCATGGATTCCGTACGACCGTAATCCACTTCCTTGTGTGCTGTCAAACTTCGCCTTTGCGTAAACACATCGGCAATAACCGGCTCATCCCCGCAAGCTACGATAGCACCGACCGATGTATCCGCCTTACCTTCCGCTGCAAATAAGGGTTTACGCACAGCTGCCGACACGAGAAACCCCTCTTTGGATGACGGTACGAAAAGAGCCAACCTTCGTTGCGCCAAATCGGCGGCAAACTGAAGGAAAGGCTCACTTTTTTCCAAAATATGAATTTGTACGTCCGATAAGTGACTGTCACTATGACAGATATCCGCTATAGTAGGCATACGTTCCTATGTCTCCGTTCCCGTTAGAGACAATGCCGGTTTCGCATTCAAAGTCATATCTGCGAAACGGCCGTCTTGAGCCATGTAATACGCACGACAGCCGATCATAGCCCCGTTATCCGTGCATAAAATCGGCTCAGGCTTATAAAAAGTATATCCTTTTTCTTTACACGCCGTTTCCATAGCCTGTGTCAAGCCGTGATTAGCCGCTACGCCGCCGGCCAGGACGACGGTACGAAGCCCCGATAATTCCGCCGCATTGACAGTCTTTTCAACGAGTGTTTCTACAACCGTCTTTTGAAACGACGCCGCAACATCCTCGGGACTATACGTTTCACCGCGCTGCTCCTGCGTGTGCAAATAATTGAGTACTGCCGACTTCAAGCCGCTGAAGCTGAATTCAAAGTTGTTTCTCTCATGCAAGGCCTTAGGAAAAACAACGGCATCGGCATTTCCGAGGGCTGCCAGTTTATCAATTTGCGGACCTCCCGGATAGGGATACCCCATGACGCGGGCTATCTTATCAAAAGCCTCTCCTGCAGCATCATCCCGAGTCTGTCCCATGAGTTCAAATCGATTATAGCCCAGCACCTTTACAAGCTGAGTATGGCCGCCCGACACGACAAGAGCCAAAAAGGGCGGTTCCAATTCTGTATGACTGAGAAAGTTGGCAAATATATGCCCTTCCATATGATTAACCCCTACCAAGGGTTTGTCGGCGGCAAAGCTCAAGGCCTTAGCCGTAGCCACCCCGACTAAAAGGGCCCCTACCAGACCGGGTCCGTAGGTTACTCCGATATGGTCGACATCATTCAACGTGATTTCAGCCTCTTCCAACGCTTCTTTTACAACAGGCATAACATATTCAATGTGCTGTCGTGAAGCGATTTCCGGCACGACGCCGCCGAACTTACGATGAATCGGTACTTGCGTAGATATAATATTGGATAAAATCCGACGACCGTCTTCAATGACAGCCACGGAGGTTTCATCACAACTCGTTTCCAAAGCTAATGTATACATTATCTCTATCCTTCATCAGCGTACCCAAGGGTAGGCTTCTTTTTTACAATCCATAACATAGGCATCTTCTACGGGGTCGGAATAATAATGCTTTCGTACACTTAATACCTCGTAGCCCAATTTTCGATATAAGTGAATGGCTCCCTGATTGGAAATGCGCACTTCCAAAAATATTTCAGTACAACCTGCTTCCCATGCGGCTTCCATCAAAACACGCACCAGCAATTCGCCGTACCCCTGGTGACGAAATTCCTTGCGCAAGGCAATATTGGTAATCTGCCCTTCATCAAGAACCTGCCACAACCCGGCATACCCGACGATCGTACCGTCTTCTCGCTCCAGTACATAGTAAAGAGCCCGTTCGGACTCCAATTCCCGTTGCACAGCCTGTAACGACCAGGGAATGGAAAAAGAATCCTGTTCCACTTCAAAAATTCCCTTGTCGTCGGTCCGTACGGCTTTACGGACAATTACGGACATATTGGATCACCGTGCCGTTTCTCCCAGAGAACTTCAGCCTCACTGCGCCGCTTATAAGCCGGTGTCAAGGTCATACAATCATCCGTATCGCCCTTGTCAAAACGTTCCTGTGCCGCTACTGCCAAAGCTCCGGCTCTGGGAATAATTTGGTGCGGTCGAGCAAGCAAACACTTGTCTCCGCCGGATGCAATCAAATCGGCAAACTTAGAGGCTCCGTCACCGCAAAACACAACCTTTTGATTTCCTTCAGATACGCGGTTAATAACATCCGCTGCCGCCATAACCGTAACGGCTTCATCTTCATACAGCTTGCCCTGCCGCCACGAATACACGGATACATATACATTCCCCTTCTGTGCGTCAATAAGCGGACATACGGCATAAGCCGAATCAACAAAATTCCACGCCAGGCTACGCGGCGTTTCAACCCCCACAAGAGGTACCTTCCAAGCAAAAGCCAGTCCCTTGGCCGTAGCCAGACCGATGCGTAAACCCGTAAAAGACCCGGGCCCGACGGATACGGCTACTCCGTCAACATCCTTCTTACTGACAGCCGCCTTGGTAAGCATATCCGCAATATGCGGCATAAGCTGTTCCGAATGAGTTAATCGTGCCTGAACGGTTACTTCCGCCTTTAATACGCCTTCGTGCAAAAGTGCGACGCTTGAAACGAGACAAGATGTCTCAATGGCCAAGAGCATATCCTTCTACCTCTTTCAATAAATCTTTCCAACGGGATTCATCTGCTTCTACTGTAATCTCCCGCTGAGTATCACCTGTTTTTTTGATGGTAATCACTGCCGCATCATCAGGAAGTCGATGAGGAAACTTTTCCGACCATTCTACAAAAGAAATCCCCGTCTCCCAATATTCTTCCGGATCGATAGAATCCAGCTCATATTCTTCTTCAAGACGATAGAAATCGAAATGATGCAAAGGCGGTACATGGTCATATACATTCATAAGAGAAAAGGTGGGGCTGACAACGGGTGAAGTAATCCCCATTTGCTTAGCCGCTCCTTGGACCAAATGCGTCTTACCGGCCCCCAAATCCCCCTTGAGAGCGATGACATCCCCTTGTTTTAAAACCTTGCCCACACATTCGCCGAAGGCTATAGTTTCGGCTTCACTACGGGTATATAGAGTAATCACCTTATTCGCCTCCGCTGAAATGATTCCATCCCGACGGTGCCAATACTTGCGTATGGTGTCCGTCTTTCAAATATACTTTACCGCTCCCTGCTTGAACATTTCCGATTACCGTAAGAGAGGAAAACTCCTCTTTCAGTAAATAAAAATCGTCGGGTGCCATAGTCAGCACGAGCTCATAATCTTCACCGCCCGTAAGAGCGTAGGCATACGGATCCTTTCCCGACACTTCGCACCATCGGCGGAGTTCATCAGACAGGGGGATTTGCAACTTGTCCAGTATCAGATCTACATGACTGGCCGCTGCAATTTCATTGCTTTCACTGGCTAAGCCGTCGCTAATATCATTTAAACTGTGACACCCGTATTTTACGGCCAATCGTCCCAGTTCTACTTGCGGCACGGGCATAGCATGTGCCTTCTTCAGGGCCGCGTACCCTGCCTCTCCTGCCAAGAGGACATCCAACCCGGCTCCAGAATTTCCCAACGTATGGGAAACAGCCACAATATCACCCGGTACGGCGCCGCTTCGTAAGACGGCCTTACCCGCCTCAATTTCACCGAAAGCCGCCACCGTAAGCACGGCACCTTCAGATGACACTACCGTGTCTCCACCGAGAATATTAACACCGTAATGACGGCAAATATCCTTCATGCCCCTATACAATTCATCCGTTTGCGCCGCATCCATCTGCGGTGTCAGAGCCACGGACAGAACCAGGTGCGTCGGTTCGGCTCCCATTGCCGCAATATCACTTAAATTGGACGCCACGGCCTTATATCCCGCTTCGTACCAGGTAGCCGTCTTACCGATAATAAAATGTCGACCTTCAATCATCGTATCTATAACGGCCACTTGTTCCTTGCCTTCCGTTGTCTTATATACGGCCCCGTCGTCACCTATGCCGACGACAACTGATGCGGGATTTACAATCGTATCGTTTTTAATTCTGTCTATAAACCCGAACTCTCCTATGTCCGACAACTTCATACTTTCCACCGTCCTTATGCCTTATGCGGTCTATTTACTCATCATTTTATTGTAAAATAAGACGCCTTGCTTGTACAGACATAGACGTCTTACCTATTTTCCGAACGGATATAGTCATAAGCTATCCGTGCTCCGCCTCTTACAGTTATGATTCCGCACCGTTTAAACCCGAACGACTCTATGACCTTTTGCATAGGCAGATTGTTCTTATGCGTATCAATCCGCAAATAAGGCTGCCGGTCTGAACAATAGGTAAGACAGGCACGACCGGCTCCCTTTACAGTCCCGTCCGAAGCTAAGCGATGAACCGTTCCGTACGTTTCATTCTTACGCCACTGTCCGTCACAAATCTTCGTATACGTAGGCTCTTCTCCTACAATAAATGCAAAAATACCGTGAACCTTTCCTTTTTCTTCCAATACATAAGCTTGGCCATCGGTAATATTTTTCACCAAAAGTTCTCGGCCGGGATAAGAAGGATCCCATTGGTCAGGATTTCCCGTAGCAATCATAAACTTCCTGGCCCTTGCATATATCTGTTCCATAGATGCCAAGTCTACAATAACTGCACGTCTGATTTCCACTATTATCGCCCGCTTTCATCCACATGAGTGTACCACAAAGCATCGTCTCGAACAAACATCACGGCCATAACAAAAAGTCGCATCCTTAAATGATGCGACTTTCGTCATTTCCTATATTATTGCTACAACAGAAATTCCGGATTTCGTCTATTTTAAAAGACGGGCGGCACAATTATAAACCAATTCATATACACTCATTTGCATGGCAGCAACATTAGCCAACTCCAGGGCTTCCGCCTGTTTTTTTGTACCCGTTGTGTACGGATAAATGCCGAACATAAAAGGAAAAAAAGCATAAGCAAAAGCTTCCGCTTCGGCAATCCCCATGTAGGGGACATATCGTGCCAAACAGCTGCACACAGCCTTTCTGGCCGCCATACAGACGCTTTTAAACTCGGCCAAGCAACGAACGTCGCTATGCTCTTCCATATCGAATTGATTCATGGCTAAAAGCTTCAATAAGATCGGTCGTGTTGAGAGCGATTCAGCCAACACGCCGGCAAAACCGGACGCTGTCTTTTCGTCTGACGTCGGCTTTACCGCTTCCAGATAACGAATCCACGCTTCGTATTCGCGCTGTAATAAGGCCAGAAAAATATCTTCTCTCGTGCTGAAATAATTGTATATGGAAGGCCTCGTAAAAGATGTATACTTGGAAATTTCCTTAATTGTTACCTCTTTAAAGCTCATTACCTCATATAGCTTCTCACATGCATTAATAATTTCTTCCCTACGCGCCCGTGTTAACTCCGGAGATCCCTTCGGCATTTTGACTCCTTTCCGACAAGCTGCTTGCATCACTTGTCTTTCCGTTTTCTTTCTGCCGCCTCAATCCTAAGATGATTAAATTAGATTTTAATATTTCTATTTAGTAATAGTATAGTATGGCGGTCTACATAAATCAAACGTTTAAGTTACTCCATAACCAACGGGCATTAAATGAAAAACAGATAGAAGCCATAGTCATATATGGCTTCTATCTGTTCCGGTCGACTTCATTCATATTTTCTTTGTAAAAATCGTTGCGTTATCAAGGCCGTTCCCATAGCCAGAGCCATAGGATAAAAAAGTTCAGTTGAAAATCGAGATATTTCCAACATAAATACGCAGGCTGTCAGAGGCATTTTCTGTGCCAATCCTAAAAATACGACAGCTCCTACAAAGGCTGCAAAAGACAAAGATACGGGACTGATACAAACACTCCACAAAGTAGCTAAGACAAGGGCCGACGTACTCCCCAGCATCATAGACGGAGTAATGCGGCCACCGTAGGCACCTGCCGTAAGGGCTGCCAACACGGCAAGCCACTTCGTCAGGAACAACCCTGCCGCATACTTCCAATCGATAGCATCCGTAAAGGTCAGCTCATTTCCCGCCTTACCGTTCCCTAAAATTTCAGGAAAATACATGGCCATGAGACCGATGAAAACAAATGCCCCTACGGCAATAACGATCATTTTCGGACTTTTTCTGTCAAACTTCGGTAAAGCGGTTACGGTCTGATTAAAGAACCGAACAGTTACAGCCGTAAAGATTCCCAAGATAACGGCAAAAGTTTGGTAACTTCCCGTTACATCCGGCATAGGTAAGGCATATTGAACCGCATCTCCTACGACAAAGCGTACAATACCTGCCGCCAATCCGCACGATAACAAGGCCGTACCGACAGCCTTTACATTGCAAGTCATAACGAGAGTTTCCAAAATGAATACGGCAGCCGACAAAGGGGCATTATATACGGCGGCCAAACCGGCTCCGGCGGCACAGGCAATAATCAAGGACCGATTCTCCCACGTTAGATTGCAGTGCTTTACAACCGCACTCATAATACCCGCACTGGCTTCCCGCGGAGCTACTTCTCGTCCCAGCGGTGAGCCGGCACCGACGGTAATAATTTGTAAGGTCGCATGAACCAGAGTCGTCACTAAGGGCATGGTCTTCTTTTCATCTTGAACAGCCGTTTTAATATCCACCAGCGGTGAGCAGTATCGATGAATAAGTACCCACCCTATGCCGACAACCAGACCGCATCCGAAGAGAGCCGCCAGTCTGTGTTCGGGAGACACTCGCGCCACGGCCTGTCCGAAATCCAACCCGTCAGCCGCAGAATAGGCATATACAAGATGCTGTACAAAATGCATTAAATAAATATAAAAAGAACCGATGACTCCCGCTACAAGACCGGTAATCAGAACCAAAAACACTACTTTTCTGTCTTCCATGATCTCACCTTACGTATTCGTACAATAAAAACCTTTTACTCCCTCGTCGTTCTTGCCGCTTCGCGGCTCACACTCCTCGCAACCCTCGCGGGCTTTAGAGTTACCCCCATTCTTCTTTTTCTATTGTTCACTATATCCAAAACCGTTCAAAATAAAGGCTTTTCGTTTGTTGCATGCTGGGAAATTCGTTCAATTTTAGCTTGTCTTTAGATTTTTTTACCCATCCAGTCCCAGTTCCAGCTGCTAACCAAATTATTTTTCTTTTTCTCTTGTAATATAATGCTTAATATTATTTTTCCTGTGATAATTTTTCATTACAAAACTCTTTTAACTGATTTAGATAATGCTCTGGTATTTCAAAGAATCTCATTGGATTTAACTGGAAAATATAATCATTTTCTATGTGATTTGTTTCATTAACAAACTTACATGCATTAGGATATTCTTTTTTTAATTGCGACAATAAACTTCCATCACTTCTATCTTTTTCAAATAAAAATCTAATAGCGATTGTTTGAGTATATTTATCCGAATTTTTAACTAATTCCAGTAATTTTTTATCACTTGTTTCATTAAACAATTGACCATATTCCATATCATTTATATAGCTATTAATAAATCTCATTCCTTCATTAACTACATCTACTTTATTTTTGTTTTCAATTCTATTTTCGTAGAGGTCTAAATTTCTACCATGAATCAAATTTGACAAAACATCATATGCATAGTCTGTTGAAAAATCAGGCTTGGTTAACTCAATATATTTTCTTAGATTAATTATTCTCACAGGCACTTCAGCAGATTCTTCTTTTGCAATACATTCTGTCAGCTCTACAACATTCTTTAAATCACTTTGAACTATTTCTTGCTCTTCCAAATCCCCTCCATTATTAATAAGATATGATGCATATACAGGTGTGTGTAGATCATATTTCCGTAAAAATTTACCATGTACATAATCAATTACAGGTTGTAGATCATGTGTAAGCATTAGTACAGTTTTATCTCTAAAGCTAAAATTAGTATTATCAAATAGTCTTTTTGTTACTGCGAATTTTTTATTCTTATCAAAAGAAGTTATTGGATCATCTAGAACAATCAAATCAGAATCATCACTTACAGTTTCAAACATAAACATAACCAAAGAAAATGCGTTTTTCTCACCCCAACTCAAATGATTTTCTGGGTTTTCTATCTTGTCATCCTCCCGTGCATTATTAGGAACTAAATAGCATGTCGCATTATTTTCGCCATTGTTTTTCAAAACGAACTTATAAGGGAATCCCGCAATCAAAAAGAAATTATTTATATCTTCTTTCCTATTTTCTATTAATGCATCCATCTTTTCTTGACATTTAAGAAACATCTTTTTTATTGCAGAAGTTTTTTCCTTTAACTCTGTTATTTTCAAGTCAACTTCTTCAACCAAACTATTAATTTTATAAGTTGAATAAAATTTTGATATTTGTCTATTATCTATAATTAAGTTATCTAGTTTTAACTCAATCTCTTCTATTTGTTCTCTTGAAACATTCATTGGTTTAAAATGATATATTTGCTCTATTTTTGAGCGTAAGTATTCTGTCTCAATTCCAATTTGATTCATTTCGGCTTGAAGTTCATTTGCTTTAGAACTATCTCCAATGTATTCCTCCATCACCCCAACTGATGTTGGATTAATGTATCCTTTTTCTACGCCATTTTGTAAAAACACTAAAACTTCATTTGCTACTTTTAATGCAGAACTTTTAAAAACACTTGATATAGTCTTATTCTGTCGTTCTATATTAACTTTATCCATATCATGAGTACAGAATGGACATGAATCCCCATTCATTTGACTAATACCATCATTTCTCCATTTAGCCCATTTGGACACAGCTGTGAAATCTCTACCCTCATAGAATGGTTTATACGGATTTAATTCTTCATACTTATCAAATCCAGAACCATTCCCTTTTAACAATTCTCCTATACCTCCTCTTTTTGAAATACTGCCATTCTTGAAACTAGTTATATTCATATAATTAGGTAAAAAAGACATTAGTTCTTTAACATCATTAGACTCTTCAAAAACACTTTGTAACCCCCTTAATAAGTTTTCTGTATTATTTTTCATAGTATCTAAATCTTTATCACGTAAAAAAACTTGATATGAGTTGTTTAAAAAACTTGTATTTTCAAAAAGATACTTATTAACATAATTTTCATCAAATAATCTAACATTTTTAAAATCACAGTTTTCTAAATTAGGTTCCTCATCTGAATTATATGGTTTTAGCTTTAATAACTCTTCAGCATCCTTATTTGAATAATATAAAATTGCTTTACTAAGCGTAGATTTCCCTGTGCCATTTAATCCATATTTTATATTAAGTGTATTAGGTTTAATGGTTAATTCTGCACGATTTATACAATTACAATTTTCTATTTTCAATTTATTTTCTACCGTCATCTAAAAAACCTCCTCTATCAACACCCAACTGTCATCATTCATATCATCCACATACTCTGTGTTATTCAGATATAGCTCATCATTTTTATCTCTAACAAAACCAAAGTTGTAGTTATGCTTATTCGCAAACTGCTTAAATGCTTCAAATTTATTTTCTATTTGAATATCAATGTTTTTACTTTGCCCTTGTTTTTCTCCACCCTTTGTTTCAATTAGCCATATTGTTTCATCTTCAAGCTGCACAATATAGTCTGGATAAAATAATCTTTGTTTATCAAAATTCGTTCCGTAAACAATTGATAAATATTGCTGTCCATTGTCTCCGTTCTTATAAACATATTTCACATTTTCGTTCTTTTCACAATATTTCTCAAACAGTCTTTCTGATGTAGAGCGAAAATCATCCGTAATCATAGAGGTGTTATAACCTTTATATACATTGCTTTGCAGCTCTTTTATATACCTTTCAAAAGGAACATATCGATAATGTTCTTCCAGTGGAATTTTAAATTCTTCCGTCTTATTCTCAAGGAACATGAGTTGGTCCTGTCTTTGTCCTGAAAATTCAATAAAATCCGTTTTCAAAAGATCTGCATTATTGATAATAAAGGCATAATACTCTCTCAAAGTTAGATTCAAAAGCTTATACTTATTATTTCCAAAACCTTTTAAAAACAATGTTTTCAAAATCTGACTGGTTTTATTATATGCAAGTCCCACATGCTTCTTTATAGCATCAACATTATGCTGAAGTTCAATACCATGCGTATGGGTATTTACTTCGATTGACATCGCATTATAGTTAGCCTCTTCTTCTCTCACTTCCATTAAAGTGGTATATTTGCCGGTTAAATATCGTCTTGAAAGTGCTGTTCCAAAAATAAAGCCATTATTTTCCAATCGTTTGATATTATCAGCCTTTGTATTGGAAAGATTATACTTTTCCTTAAAAAACTCATACACTTTGTTTCTAATAGCCTGCTCATCAATATAGCTGCCGTCAAGATTTCTTGTTTCTTTAACAAGTTTTATCTTCTTAGGCTCTTCTTTTAGAAATACTCTCTGCGTTTCAAAACCGTTACCGGCTTTTATTATTTCAAGTTTATATTTTTCATCAAAAGTATAGAGATAAGAGCAATCCAAAATTTCTTTTCCATAGTGTTTTGCTTTTGGCATACGTCTTAAACGACCAAGAGTCTGAATTTCAAAAGTTTCACTCATGTTTTCACGAAGTTTAACGAGTATCTTTGCACGTGGGCAGTCCCAGCCTGTTGCAAGAGCTTGTTTGAACAGCAAAAACACAGGTGTAGCATTTAATTTCGTAATGCTATCCTCATCTGTTGTTCCGATATTTATTTTCCCTATTTTCTTGGATTTTCTATCTTTATCATCTTTATTTTCTGCCGAAAACCAGCTTGCCAGAAGCTTGTTTTCATAGGAATAGCCCATTAAATTCAGCTTTTCTTCCACATGTTCTATCAGGTCATCATTCAAATTAGGGAATTGAACTAACACAAGTGGTCTTATATCTTCTTTTTCATCAATATAGGCTTGAGCAATTTTCTTTCTGACTTCGTCAGCCTTCTCTAACAAAATATCCGTTTCATGTAATGTATTTTCAACGTGAGCGGTATCAAGTCCATCATTGATATACATAAATCTTGTAATAAGTCCTTCGTTTATTACATCAATCTCTGGGATTTCGTAAAATTCCCCAACAACCCTTTTATTCGGTGTTGCTGATACACGAATTTCATATTTTGCATTGATGCTTGAGATAATATCATCTGCTTTTGAAGTATTATTCTGATGTTCTTCATCAATGATGACAATAAAATTTAAGTTGTAATTATGGGCTTCACTAATTCGTTCAAAAAGATTTTTTCTTTCACTATCCTTTATGGCGGTATTATCTTTTTTTATAATCGTTTCCCAGTTGATGAAATAAGTAGTTGTACTTTCAAATCCCGTATTCAAAATATCAAAAACATTGCCGGTCTTTAGCGTCGGAGCAAAACGTTTCATCTTTTCTTTCGATTGCTCTTCAAGTTCTCCCTTTCCCGGACAAAACCAACAAATTACACTATCCTTATGGAAATCAAGATATTTTTCAATATAGGCTACCAAAATAATCGTCTTGCCGGAGCCTGTCGGACTCTGCATAACAATCTTAGGTTTGGAATTGCTGTCAGTTGTTTTGCTAAATAAGAAGTCAACGGCATCTTCTTGAAAATTCTTAAGTTTAATATCTATCATAGCTCGCCAACCTCCTTTAGTTCTTCTCTAAAATAATATTCTGGAATTTCAATTATGCCAACGTCCTTTTCTTCAAGTATTCTTTGATTGCTACGTGATAGGAATATACCTGAACGCACAAATAATTTTCCATCATTTTCAATTTGGGATATACTCTCATCTAATTCATCTTCATCATTAAGGACGATATATTTTTTACCATCAAGCTCTATGGCATATTCCAGCTCAATCAACTTTCTGATATGCTCCATCATCTTATCAGAGATACTTTCCTCATCATCAGAGAATTTTGGTATAAAATCCGTTTTATAATATTTCAGGTTATGCGGTAATTCTTCCTGAATATTCTTAAGTCTTTGATAAGTAACTTCCTCACATATATTGTTTTCATTATTCGTGCAAAGAATGTACTTACGATTACCACCATCCTCTTTGTTTAACTGCACTACAGCATGACCTGTGGTGCCAGACCCCGCAAAGAAGTCGAGAACAATAACCTCTTTATTATTTATAGTCGACAAAAGTGTTTTTAAATATTTAATAGATTTTGGATAATTAAATATTTTCTTTCCAAAAATATTTTTCAGTTCACTATCTCCATCTGTTGTCCCTCCAAAATCCATTGTCATACTTCTTGGAGTTTTGCCATCCATATTTAGATATTGTTTAAATTGAACACTCCACTGTCCATTTTTCTTTTTTAAAAGTCTAATTTTACCTTCTGCATATTCCCTATCAAATCGTTCCTTTGATCTAATCCATCCATTATTTATAACGCTCCCATCTGGTGCAATAATGTCATAAATAATTGGATTTTTTAACCCCTGTCATGCAAATGTATCCCAAAAATATTTTCCTTCGCTGTCTTCTTCTTTGTACCTTTTTAAATATTCTGCATTATGCTTAATATTCATTGGTTTAGTTACGTTGATATTTTTAGCATAACATTTACAGTATTCATGCTCTTTAACAATAAACTTACTATCATTCCCACCACCAACCTTTGATTGCTTTATATACTCGCCTATAAAATTATCCTCACCAAAAACACTATCACACAGCAATTTCAGTTGAGCTTGTTCATTATCATCAATACTTATGAATATAATACCTTCATCACTCGAAAGCTCTCTTGCAATTAGCAATCTCTTTTCCATAAAAGAAAGCCACTTGCTATGTGCATATCCATCGGTCTTATCAACAAAACAATCATCATAGATAAAATCCTTGTTCCCCGTATTATACGGCGGATCTATAAAGACGCTGTCTTTAATACAAACAGAAAAAGCCTTCTCCGGCACATAAGTGCTGAAAAAGCTTGAAATAAAGGACTTTCGAGGTTCCGCTGTGTTTTACAGCAAAGCTTCGAAAGCCTTTTTTCTGTTTATTCGATTGTTGATGGCCGGTTCTGTGGCCTTTGGAGCTTACCCCTCAAAACCGGCTGCCGGAGGAATAATTAAAAGATTTACTCTGCCTCGATTCGCTCCAGAGCAAATTCAATGAACGGTTTCTTGTACCTTCCAATATTGATTTCTGGGTCCTCAAGGTAAAAGCGTCCAGAACAACTTAGCCAGAAGACTTTATCAACCTTATACGGCGATACTTCAGCATCTATCGTTTTGCACCTTTCCGACATTCTGACAATTGCCTCAAAGGTTGAAACAGGTTCATGCTCTGATAGGCCAAGGGCTGAAAAGACATCCATCATGTGAACATCCGGTTTGGGATAATTAGTGAAACCCAGTTCCTTAAGTGTATCGCATGCTAACGCAAATCCAACCCCGCTTATCTTTGTGGAAATCAAAAGCGGCAACGCCATTCGTGTTGAAACATTGTAATCGAACCTGCTTACAAACTCCACAAAGTCTCTCACATCGGAAAAGTCTGAAATGAACTTTGCCGAGTCAACAACGGATTTACTCCATTTATGCCAACAGTTATAGTTGCTGTCCGCACCGACAGCGTTAAACTCTCGACGAAGCGATTGATAGAGCTCTTCTGGAGAAATGTCTTTAATCTGTTGATAATCGAGGCCGCAGGTTAATTCCAAGATGCGTTCTTTTCGCTCGTCGAATTTTAATACTCTGATAGTTTTGCGCAGACCGAATGAACTGAACATAGATATCCTTCAAGGATGAGAAATCTCTGCTATCGCCAAGAAAGTATTTATCCAGACTAACACCTAATGGCTTGATGTTATCAAGATACTCTCTTGCCGCACTATAAATCAATACATTTCGGTCCATCTTTTCGATACCCTTTCCTATTCGCTTGCCTCGACAATGGCTCCCATCTTAGATGTCAAGTCATGAAGGCTTTTTTCATACTGAGCCTTAGAGATGGCATTCCGTTCAAGGAACATGTCGAGCAACCGCTTTTGCCTGAGAAAAAGCAATCGATTCTTTTCCTCATATGTGAGGGTTTCCCACTCACGTTTTTCAAAATCTGTGTCCACGGCATTCTCACATCCTTGAGTCATTTGTTGAATCGTTCATCACAAAATAGCACAAGGTGCCTTACACATCCTGCTCTTTTGATTTCGCTCTGGTCTTCTTTGTGGGAGCAGGGAGCGTAAAGTCAAGAATGTATTCAAAAGTTGTGCCCATAGTGATATAGCTGCTCGGCCATCCAAAAATACCGATCTTGTTCACCAAGTTGCGTCGATCCCATATAATTGTGTTTCTAAATTCATAACCAGCAGCTCGCATGGCGTTGATGATGTTTATATGCAAAGGCACCCGTTTTCCATCAATCCATGCGTCCGTGATATTTATAAGGATATGGGCTTTCTCTTGGAAAACAGGCATCATATCCCGAAAGATCTCAGATATCTGTTTCTCAAACGAATCAGCATCGAGTATTCCTAAATCACGGGGATCTTGGCTATACTGCTCAACCTTGCCGAACTGTTCGTTTTCACGCAAGTCACCCCTGCGACTTTTATTTTTGCGCTCTCTGTTCAGTATATTAGCATAAGGTGGTGATGTAAAAGCCAGCTTAACTGTTCCCGGTGCGACACGGTTTACGATATTTCTGGCATCATCACAAAAGGCCATTTGTCTACAATGACAATCAGCAGGTGGTTCCGAAACACGAGAATTTGAGAGGTCAACATACTCCTGCTTTAAATCAAAACCTAATGCATTCCGATCCAGATCTTGGGCTGCAAGAAGAGTTGTTCCAGACCCGACAAAAGGATCTAATACAAGTTCACCTCTGTGGGTGAACTGTTCAATAACTCTTTTGGCCATAGCAATAGGAAATACGGCGGGATGAACTGACTTGTCCCTT
>ERZ651108.353-NODE-353-length-23341-cov-4.887443_pt1 | contig 23341 bp, 19 predicted proteins | sample MGYA00512173_ERZ651108 | MGnify/ENA metagenome assembly ERZ651108 | reverse complement strand
TCCAGCGGTAAGGCTGAAAAGTGCACCCTGTGCTACCCGCGCCTAGAGGCCGGCCAGCCCACGATCTGCTCGGAGACCTGCGTGGGGCGCCTGCGCTACCTGGGTGTTATCTTCTACGACGCCGACCGCGTATCTCAGGCCGCTGCGGTGGAAGACCCTCAGGATCTGTACATGGCGCAGCGTTCAATCATGCTGGACCCGCGTGACCCGCAGGTGGTGGCTGGCGCCCGTGCCAGCGGCATTCCCGACACCTGGATTGAGGCGGCTAAGTCCTCCCCCATCTGGGATCTGATCAACACCTATGAGGTGGCTTTGCCGATCCACCCCGAATACCGCACCATGCCCATGGTTTGGTATGTGCCCCCGCTCAGCCCGGTGGTTGATGAGGTGGCTAACGCCGGCTTTGACGCTGAAGATCACCGCGTGCTGCTAAGCGCCGTGGCCGACATGCGTATTCCTATGGAGTACCTGGCGGGCCTGTTTACCGCCGGTGACGTGAACCTGATTGAGCGTACGCTGCGCCGCCTGGCCGCTATGCGTTCACACATGCGCGCGCGCAACCTGGGTCAGGAACCTGACCCGCAGATTGCCGCCAGTGTGGGTATGGATGGTCAGGCCCTGGAGCGCATGTACCGTCTGCTGGCTATTGCCAAGTATGACGACCGTTTCGTGGTGCCCACCACCCGCCCTGAGGTACCTCGCGGCATGGAGGCTATGGGCGACGACGTCGCCGCGCTGCTTGGTGAAGGCGCCCCCAGTGCCTGCGCTAGTGGCTGCACCGATGTGAGCGGTTTCCACGGCGCCGATGTGCGCCGCAACGGACGCGTGTCCTTGCCGCTACCTAGCGTGCGTTCACGTCGCACCGCAGGTTCTACTGGGCCCGGTGCCCCGGCCACCACCGGAGCACGCCAATGAGTCCTGCTGCCGTAGGCGCCTTGGCGCTAAGCGACACTCAGCGGCGCACCGCCCATATGGTGTGTTCGCTGCTGTTGGACTATCCAGATGAGAGTTTTCCCCAGCGTCTTAATGCCTGCCGTGATGCTTTGGCCGAGCTACCTGAGCAGGTAGCCGGCCCGCTGGAGCGGTTTTTGGCCTCAGCCACCCAGCTAGGTCAACGCGCCCTAGCTGAGCACTATGTGGAAACTTTCGACCGCCGTCGTCGCTGCTGCCTGTACCTGAGCTACTACGCCGTGGGCGACACCCGCCACCGGGGCGCCGCGCTGCTGGCCTTTAAACAGGCTCTAGCCGGCGCCGGCTGGGAGCAAACCAGCGATGAGCTGCCAGATTACCTGCCTTTAGTGCTGGAATTGTCGGCTCGTAGCGACGATGAGATTGCTGCTATTTTGCTGGGCAGCCACCGTGAGGGCATTGAGGTGCTTTTGCGGGCGCTGCGCAGCTACCACAGCCCCTATGCGGCAATTATTGAGGCCCTAAGCGCCACCTTGGCGCCGGTGGATGAAGCTACAGCCGCACGGGTGGCGGCCTTGATTCACGCCGGGCCGCCCACTGAAACGGTGGGGGTAACCAATATTTTGCCCTTCCCAACCACTGCACCCAGGCTTGCAGCCCAAAATGAGGCGCCCGCTGTGGACGCCGTGCAGGTCTAAATCCACGCCCGAAAAGAGGAGAACATGTCTACATCCGCATTACTGGCGTGGGTGGTCCTGCCCTACGTCTCTTTTGCGCTGCTAATTAGCGGCCTGATTTGGCGCTATAAGAAAGACCAGTACGGCTGGACTTCACGCTCTAGCCAGTGGAATGAATCAGCGATTTTGCGCTGGTCTTCCCCACTGTTTCACTTCGGTATCTTGTTTGTAGCTGCAGGCCACATTGTTGGTTTGTTAATTCCCAAGAGCTGGACTGAAGCGGTGGGTGTGCCCGAGCACCTGTACCACCTGGGTGCTGTCAGCATGGGTTCAGTGGCTGGTGCGATGACCATTGTGGGCCTAGTTGGTCTGCTTTACCGTCGTTTCGTGGTTGGTAGCGTGCGCGCGGCCACCACCCTTAACGACAAGATCATGTACGTGCTGCTGCTACTACCGATTGGTTTGGGTGCTTACGCCACCGTCACCACCCAGCTGTTTGGGCCGCACGGGGGCTATGACTACCGTGAAACCATTAGCCCCTGGCTGCGCTCAATTTTCGTGCTGCAGCCTAAGCCGGAGCTGATGGCTGATGTGCCCATGTCTTTCAAGCTGCACGTGATTGCTGGTCTGTTGCTGTTTGCAATCTGGCCATTTACTCGCCTGGTGCACGTGGTTAGCGCCCCGGTGGGCTATGTGAACCGTCCCTACGTGATTTACCGTTCACGTAAGCCTGCGATCCAGGCTGACCCGGTACGTCGCGGCTGGCAGCCGGTACACACTCAGGGCACTGGCAACGCCTCCAAGCCTGGCTTTGCTGCTGAGGCTCCCTCTCAGGGTGCCTAAGCCTCGCCCTTAACCAAAGCCCTAGCGGGCCGATAAAAACGCTATTATCCCTAGTGGAGCCGTTTTTATCGGCCCGCTTTGTTTCAAGGAGATTAGATATGTTCGCATCGCTGCGTAAAGTTGCCAGTGCAGTTCTGGCAGCTACTGCCGCCGTGGCCCTAGCCGCCTGCTCTGGCGCTGGCGCCCCCAGCTCTTCTACCGGCACCAGCGCTGCTAGTGAGCGCACTATCACCGTATTTGCGGCTGCTTCACTGAAAGGCACCTACACCGAGATTGGTAAGAAAGTGGAGGCCGCTAACCCGGGTCTGAAGGTTAAATTCTCCTTCCTGGGCAGCCAGGATCTAGTCTCTCAGCTCAGCAATGGCGCCGATGCCCAGGTGCTGGCCACCGCCAACAAATCCACCATGAACGACGCCGTCAAAGCGGGCGTAGTGGGTACCCCTACCGAGTTTGCCACCAACGTGCTAACCCTGATTGTTCCCAAGGGCAACCCCGCCAAGGTAACCGGCCTGGACGCTTCCCTAGATAAAGCCAAGCTGGTTATTTGCGCCCCGGCCGTGCCTTGCGGTGCAGCCACGGTTAAGCTGACCAAGGCTGCCGGCATCACCCTCAAGCCTGTCTCTGAAGAGCAGAAGGTAACTGACGTACGCACCAAGGTAGAAACTGGCGAGGCTGACGCCGGCCTGGTTTACACCACCGACGCTAAGGCCAGCGGCGACAAGGTTGAAACCATCAAAATCGACTCTCACGGCGTAGTCAACCACTACCTGATCGCCCCCACCAAGTCTGCCGCTAACAACAAGGACGCCAAGATCTTCATCGACTACGTCAACTCCAAGGACGGTCAGGCCATTTTAGCTAAGGCCGGCTTCGGCGCGCCCGCCACCAAATAAGGCCCGGTTCAGGCCATTTAAGACCCGGTAAATACCACTATGCGCAGCCCCAGCGATAATTCTTTGTCCTGCCTTCCGCTAAGCGTGCGTGTCTTAGGCATAATTGCCGCTTTAGCGATTGTGACGCCACTTATCGGAGTGGGGCTGCGCGTGCCTTGGGGGCAAATTCCTACCCTTTTGGGCGGTGAAAGTGCCCAAATCGCACTGTGGCTTAGCCTGCGAACCGCCCTAATATCCACCCTGGTCAGCCTGATCTTGGGGGTGCCTTTGGCGCTGGCTTTAGCGCACCAGTGGCCGGGAGTGGGTTTGGCCCGCATTGTGGTGGTGCTGCCTATGACTATGCCCCCGGTTGTGGCCGGTATTGCGTTGCTGGCTACTTTCGGGCGCCGGGGTTGGCTTGGCCCTAGCTTGCAAGAGGCCGGAATTTCTATCGCATTTTCGACGACGGCGGTGGTTTTAGCCCAGGTGTTTGTGTCCATGCCGTTTTTGGTGGTCACTTTGGAAGCGGCTTTACGCAGCCGTGAGCGTCAGGCTGAACGCATGGCCCGCACCTTGGGGGCAGGCTCTTTAACGGTGCTAATGCGTATCACTTTGCCTTTAGTGGCTCCAGCTTTGGCGCGCGGCACCGCCTTGGCGTTGGGACGCGCGCTAGGTGAGTTTGGGGCTACGCTAACTTTTGCGGGCTCGCTAGAGGGCACTACCCGCACTATGCCGCTAGCTATTTATTTGGAGCGAGAATCGGATGCGGATACTGCCATGGCTCTGGCGGTGGTGCTGGTGGTTACTTCCGCCCTGGTGGTGGGCTTGACGGCGCTGCCTGGCGGCTGGATTTACCGCCTGCGCACCTGGGCTGAGCGTCAGCTATTCAAAAAGATTGATGAAGCTGGCGCCGTCAGCACTAAGCCAAGCCAGCTAGCAGCCCCCGCCGCCACTGGCTCCAAGATTGAACTGGTGGCTAAGCTACCTGAGCGATCAATTGATAATGCCCACCTAGAGGTTAGCCCCGGCCAGTTCCTGACTCTGATTGGCCCTAATGGCTGTGGTAAATCCACCCTGTGTTTAATGATTGCCGGCCTGCTACGCACTCAGGGGTATCTAAAAATTGCTGACAAAACCCTTGATGAGCCCGGCTGGCACGGAACTTTCGTCTCCCCCGGTAAACGTCCTGTGGCGCTGTTGGCGCAAAACCCTGGGATTTTCACCCATATGAGTGTGCTAGACAATGTGGCTTTTGGTCCGCGTTGCCAGGGCCAAGGACGCCGTCGTGCCCGCCAACGCGCCTGGCAGGAGCTGCACGCAGTGGGAGCCAGCCAATTGGCTTACCGTCAAGGCGGCGAGCTTTCGGGTGGTCAGGCCGCCCGAGTGGCCTTAGCCCGTGCCCTGGCCACTAGTCCCCGAGTGCTGGTGCTCGATGAACCCATGGCTGCCCTGGATGTGCAGGCCCGCTCCCAGCTGCGCGCGCGGATACGCGAGCGCACCCGTACCCGTGCTATCACTGTGGTGATGGTCAGCCACGACCTGGTAGATATTGCCTCCCTGAGTGACGCCGTCGCCGTCATGGACGCCGGGAAACTGATCACCCAAGGCCCCACCACCGAGATCCTTTCCACCCCCAGCACCGAGTTTGTTGCCAGCCTAACGGGGGCCAGCCTGCTAAACGGCACTTTGGCTGGGGACGAGTCCACCCCGCAGCTCAAGCTTGGCCAGGGTCTGAGTCTGCGCCTGGCCCAGTGGCCCCAAGCCAACGCCGACGAACCAGCCTGGCAGGTGGGCGCCAAGGCGGTTGCACTTATTAACTCCGACGCTATTGCGCTTTACCCGCAACAACCTAAAGGTTCGCCGCGTAACGTTATCCCGGTGAGCGTTAGCAGTTTGGATGGCGACGGCGCGGTAGTAAGTTTGTCCTTGCGCCTAGCTGATGGGCAGCGTTTACGCACCCGCCTAACCGCCGCCGCCATTGCAGAATTAGGCATCGAGGTGGGCACTAGTCTGTTTGCAGTTATCAAGGCCACGGCTATAACGCTGGAAGCACGCTAGAGTTACCTAAGCAAATATTTATCTGACCAGAGGGACCTTTACATGAACTGGATCGACGCCATCATCCTAGGCGTGATTGAGGGCATCACCGAATTCCTACCGGTGTCTTCCACCGGACACCTCAACATCGTGGAAAAACTGCTGGGCTACCAGATCAACTCTGCTGGTATGACCGCGTTTACCGCTATCATCCAGATTGGCGCGATCCTCGCTGCCGTAGTTTATTTCTGGTCTGACATCGTACGCATTGCTACTGCCTGGATTCGCGGCCTGCGCAACAAGGAGCACCGCGCTGACCCCGACTACACCCTGGGTTGGGGCATTATTGTGGGCTCCATTCCGGTGGCTGTGCTGGGCCTGGCGCTGAAGAACTTCATTGAGACCACTTCGCGTAGCCTGTGGATTATTGCCGCCGCGCTAGTGGTGTGGTCGCTGGTGATGTGGCTGGCTGACCGTAAGAAGAACCTGGACCGTTCTATGAGCCAGGTGACCATTATGGATGCGTTGATTATTGGTCTGTTCCAGGCTTTGGCCCCGATTTTCCCGGGTATTTCTCGCTCTGGCGCCACCATCAGCGCAGGCTTGTTCCGTGGCTTTGACCGCGTAACCGCTACTCGTCTGTCTTTCTTCATGGGTATTCCGGCACTGGTGGCCGCAGGTTTACTGGAAGCTGTTACCGCCAGTGAAGATATCTCTTCTGACATTGGTTGGGGCCCCACCATTTTGGGTACCGTGGTTTCGGGCATCGTCGCTTATGCCACTATCGCCTGGCTACTCAAGTTCGTCTCCTCCAACAAGTTCACCTCATTCCTGATCTACCGCGTGATTTTGGGTGCGGTGATTGTGGTGCTGGTGCTTACTGGAGCTGTAGCCACTTCCTGATCAAAACCCACTGAGCCTAGCTTTAGGCGCCGTCGTCAGTGTCCTTTCGCCGTTAGTAGGCGGATTACTTCACTGGCGGCGGCGTCTGGTTCTAGGCGGGTGGCCCGATGGCGCAGCACCACTTTGCGTCCGCCTAGTCCAGTTAGGTGGTGTAGGACAACTCCGGCAGGGGCAGGGAAACTACCTAGAGCAAGGTGGGGTACCAGGCAGTAGCCCAAGCCTTGAGCCACCATGGTTAGACCTGTGGAGTAGTCGTTGATTTCGTGGGTGGAGTTAAAGCGATGACCCAGGGCCCCCTCTAGACGCCGCATGGCCGCACCGCCCGCCGTCGAAATATCCATATCCAACCAGTTGAGTTTAGTTAGCTCACTAAGTGAGGCCGGCACGGGCTGGTGTGGGGGCACTGCCAACACCCAGGGGTCTGAGGTTAGGGGAATGTCTTTGGTGGAGCGGGTGGGGGTGAAAGTAATTGATTCATCTGCCTCTAGTAGCATCATGTCTAGCTCACCGCTACGCAGGCGCCGGCGGGAGACTGCATCATCAAGCTCGTAGATGCGTAGTTCAATACCTGGATGCAGCTGGCTGATTTGTTCGCGCACTGGCAATAGCAACGCCAAAATACCGGTTTGGAATGAGCCCACCCGCACCATACCGGTCACGCTTTGGCCACTTGAGGCTAAAAGTTCACGCTGCGCCCCTGTGATTTCAGCCTCTATGCGTTCGGCAGCGTCGGTTAGCAGTCGACCCGCACTGGTTAATTGTGCACCCCGGGGCGTGCGCTCTAGCAGCTGTACCCCGGCTTCTTTCTCTAATAGTCTGATCTGCTGCGAAATAGCGCTGGGGGAAATGCGCAAAGTATCGGAGGCGGCCACAATTCCACCGTTACGATATACAGCCAGCAGAATAGCCATGCGTCGCGGATCCAACTTCATGAAGTAATTCTACATACCCAATGCGTTTTTATTTAATTGATCTTCACTCTAAAAGCGCGTAAAAATATCTGCGTGACTTCCCTTGTTGACATCAGCGTCGCCGTTATCGGCTGGATCGGTTCCCTAGCTCTTGTAGCCGCCTACTTCCTAGTGGCGCGCGGCGTGTGGGCCGGCGATTCCCTAAAGTACAACGCTCTGAACATGTCGGGTGCGATTTTGCTGATTATCAACTGCGCCTATGTAAACGCCTGGCCTTCAGCTGTAGCCAACCTGTTCTTCCTGGCGGTGGGCGTATACACGGTTATCACCGTTAAGCGCGCTTACATGAAGCAGCTAGCCAAGCGCCAGGCCGCCAAGCTACGCCGTCGCAACAGCGAGCTTGACCTGCCGGTAGCCGCCTAAAATCTATTCAAAACATCCGCTGATGCCTGCCCTGCCAACATATTGGCAGGGCAGTTTTATTACTTAGTAAATAGGTCTGGAGACATATACCGATCTAACGTTGGCCCCACCAGGGCAGCTACTTCATCTCTTGGCATTGAGGCTAGAGGCTCAAACTTCATGATGTAGCGCACGCTTATTAGGCCTAAAAGCTGGGTGGTCATTAGATTCATGCGCACTGGCACCTGATCTAAACCCAAACTGGTAAATGTTGGCAGAGCTACACGCGAGGTAATGCGGTCTAGAAACATTTGTCGCACCTGCTCTTCAGAAGACAGTGCACGCACCATGGCCACATAAGCTGGCCCCGATTCATTAGTTTCCACAAAGTTCAGCAGCTGGCGCAGTACCTGCGTTCCCCCACCCCCACCTTCCTCGGCTTGACTTACCCACCACTGGGCAATCTGCAGCGATTCCATTACCTGCGAGATAGCTTCAGCGAACAGTTCATCTTTGGAGCCAAAGTAGTAGTGAATCAGCTTGGCATCACACCCGGCCCGGCGCGCCACTGAGCGCATGGCGGTGCCTTTGTAGTCATGCAGCGCAAATTCTTCGCGTGCGGCAGCCAAAATTTGTTCTTTATCTACCCCACCCTTGCGCGGGCCACGTTTGGCTCCCCCGACGGCGTTAGCAGCTGAAGTCACGTCCCTACCGTATAGCGCGTCACATTACAGAGCAAGTATTTCTACGGTTGATGAAATATCTTAATATTTTCATCAAGCGATGAAATACCGCGCCTGCTGCCCTACTGGACACCAGACACAATCAAAGGAACACACCATGAGGGCCTTATTCATCAAGGAATTTCAAGAACTCAAGCGTGACCGGCGCACGCTAGCCATGATCATCATGCTGCCACTGCTACTACTGCTAGTGTTCGGCTACGCCGCCAACTTCTCCGTTGACCACATCAACGTCAAAGTCATCGGCCCCCAGGCCAGCTCAACTGTCAGCTATCTAAAATCCCTACCGGGAGCCGACAAATTCAACTTTGTGGCCGACACTTCAGCCCCTGCCACCCCCACCCAGGCCCAAAAGCTACTGCGCTCGCCCAGCGGCGACGTCGTCGTTATCCCCAAAGCCAAGGCGGGAACCTTAAGCCAGCGGGTGGATGTCTACTTAAACGGCGCCAAACTCTTTACCGCCCAAAGCGCCAAGGCCGACCTGGTGCAGATGCAGGCAAATGACATGCGCGCCCAGCTAAAACAGCTTTCCAGCGCCGCCGCCCAAGCCCAGCAAAGCGCGCAGGGGCTACGCACTAACCCAGCCCAAGCCGCTAAAGCCGCCCAAGCCGCTAAGGAGCAAAGTCAAAAGCTGCAGGCCCTAGCCAAGCAGGCTCAGGAAACTAACACTAACTGGATCAAGGTGGAGTTCAACCCTGACCTAAAAACCTCTTGGGTGATGATTCCTGGTCTAATCGGCCTGGTGATGGCGGTTATCGGCACGCTGATCACCTCTATCGGCATGGTGCGTGAACGCGAGGCCGGCACCCTGGAGCAGCTGGCGGTTATGCCGATTAAAGCCCGCTCAATTATTGCCGGCAAAATTTCGCCCTACTTTATGCTGGCGATTGTAGATATGAGCGCGGTGGCGCTGGCCGGCGTGTACCTGTTCGATATTCCCTTCAACGGACAGCTGTGGCTATTTGCGCTGGCCGGGGTGCTGTTCCTGGGCGTGGTGTTAGGGCTGGGAGTGCTGATCTCCACAGTTTCGCAGACCACGGCGCAGGCGGTGCAAATGGCGATTATGACCATCATTCCCCAAACACTGCTTTCGGGCCTGGTTTTCCCGCTGGAATCTATGGCCACCTGGGTGCGCTGCATCGGCTATCTACTGCCGCTGACCTGGTTTGTGCAGGTTTCACGCGGAGTGATGCTTAACGGTTCCAACGCTGGGCAGCTGTGGCTGCCGCTTAGCATTATGGCGCTGCAATGCGTACTACTTTTCGGGGCGGCCACGGCCCGCCTGGCTCGTTCGCTGCGCAGCATTTAAGGGGTTAGCCATGATTAGTTTTGAAAATGTACGCTGCGCAGGCCTGGAAAGCGCGGACCTTAGTTTTGCGCCCGCTAGCGTCAGCAGCATCATTGGCGACGGCGCTAGTGCTAAGGATGCGATCTTAGCGCTGCTTAACCGCCGTCGTCGCCCCACCCAAGGCAAGGTCAGCGACCTGCCCGAGTCCACCCAGATTGGCTATATGCCTAGTGATTCGGGTACCTGGCCTAATTTGAGCGTGGCCGAGAACTTACGTTTTGTGGCAAAAATTTTTGGTCATTACGACGACGCCCGCGCCCAGCAGCTGTTAAAGGCAGCTGACCTGGATCGTTTCACTGACCGCCTGGCCCGTAACCTCTCTGGGGGAATGCGTAAAAAGTTGGGCGTGATTATGGCGGCCCTACCTGAGCCGCAGCTGCTGGTACTAGATGAGCCCACTACCGGGGTTGACCCTGACTCACGTACAGCTATTTTGGCTTTAATTAAGGCTGAAGCAGCCCGGGGCGCCACGGTGGTAGTGGCCACCACCTATATTGATGAGGCTGAAGACTCTAGCCAAATTATTTTGACTTTGGGCTCACGTGTGATGGCCACCGGCACCGCTAAGCAGCTAATTTCCTGCGCCCCCCAGCTTGATGAGCAAACCGTGGCCAGCTTGGGCGAGCCCTGGCAGCGCAGCGCTCCGCTAGAGCGAGCCTGTATTGCCTGGCAGCTTTGCACCCAAAGCGGCTCCGATTGGCAAGGTTTTAGCACAGAGCTTGGTCAATCAAGCCAAGCGGGGGCTAGCGACTCAGTCCCCGCACAGCCCGCCAGCTCAACCCAGGCACAGCCCGCCAGCTCAACCCAGGCACAGCCCGCCAGCTCAACCCAGCCGCAGCCCGCCAGCTCAACCCATGCAGGCAGCGGCAAGTCAGCAACGGCCCCCTCCCCCAAAGCGCAGGATTTGATTAGTGTGCAGGAACTGCGCAAACGCTTTGGCGATTTTGAGGCTCTTAAAGGCGTGTCTTTTGCTGTCTCGCCGGGTGAAATTGTGGGTTTAATTGGCGCTAATGGCGCCGGTAAATCCACCAGTATGCGCATTATTTTGGGTCTCGAAGCAGCTTCTTCGGGCCAGGTTAGCGTGCTGGGCCAACGCCCCGGTAGCTTGCAGGCGCGCAAGCTTTTAGGGTACGTGCCCCAGTTTGTGGGTTTGGCGCCATCGTTGAGCGCAAGTGAAAACTTGATTTTCAATGCGCGCCAGTATCAGTGCCAGGTCCCCACCCAGGTGGGCCAGTGGGCCAGCAGTTTTGGTGCCAACCCAGTAGCTAACTTGCCACTGTCTACTAGGCGCATGTTGGCCTGTATGAACGCCACTATGCACGCTCCGCAGCTGCTGATTATGGATGAGCCTACCTCCGGCATGGATCCGCTAGCCCGACTGCGGCTTTGGCAGTATCTGCGTCAGTTAGCCTCCAGTGGGGTGGGGATTTTGATTTCCACCCACTACTCCGCTGAGGCGGCTCAGTGCGATCGGGTGGTACGCATGCGTGCCGGCCAGGTCATTTAGGTCTCGACGGCGCCAGTGCCCGCAGCAGTCGGCAGCTAGAGCTAAGTGTGCGGCTAGAGCTAGCTACGTGGCGTCGTCGCGGCCTTACTGGAGCAAGCTGAGGTGAGAAGAGGCGTTAGCGTGCAGGTTAAAGCCACTGGCAGGCAGCAACCCCCAAGGAATCAGGGCCGGGCTGGTGCGGGCTGAAAGCTGCACCTGCACCTTGTCTCCCTGCACGCTTAAACCACTAAGACTAACTGAGCTAAGGCGCGAACCAGCCAAAGGGCCATTAGGGTCACCGCCTTGCTGTGCCACGCATGAGCTGGCTGTTTTTTGGGCGGCAAGCGCATCTAACTGCCCCTCACTGCCAACTTCACGGGCCGCTAAGGCCACGCAGTTGTCGGCCAGGTAGGTTAGGCGTTTAAGGTCAAGGTAAATCGCAGTGGCAGTAGCCAAAATCAGGATCAAGGCCAACACCACTGCCCCTACCCCAATTCCTAGCAGCATGGTGCTACCGGACTGGCTCGCACAGGCCCGGCGCATCTGAGGGCGTACTTGACAGTGTAAGGTGGGCATTATTTGGCCCCTTTCCAACCGCGTGTATCAGCTACCTGCACTTGCCGAGTAGCACTTAAACTCACTGGAGCTAAGCCCTGACCTGCCCGGCCAGTTCCTGGCAGGGCCACTTTGGCGCTAATCGAAATGCTCACGCGCCCATCGCCGCAACCTGGGCTAAGGCAACTAATGTGCATGGCTTGGCGGGCATCAGCCTGCACATCTTGATCATCCAAGGCCAGTTGGGCGGCGGTGTAGGCCTGCGAAACCTGTTCCGGGGTGCGTGCGTGCATAGCCACCTGACCAGCTGCCTGCACCGCCGACTCTAAAGCCAGCGCCGTGGCCTGCAGATACGACAGGTAAATAATGAAATACACCAGTGGGATCACGATTATGGCGGTCCAACCAATAAATTCCACTGTGGCACTGCCGCGTTGAAAATCTAGCTTGCGCATGCGAGCCCCTAACGCTGATAGCTACGCTGGTCAACCGCATGGCCGCGCACCACCACGCTACCCGTGGGAGACCATAAGCCAATCACCGGTAAAGGGGCACTGACCTGCACCTGTACCAGCGATACTGAGCCGCGTTGCAGGTGAGAAACCTCAGATTTAGTCGGGTAGTTGGCATGCAAAGCCCCGTGGCACAACTGTTGTACACGCGCATTGGCTTCAGCGTCACTGGCCCCCACCAACGCAGCGTGACGGGCGGCGTCGGAGGCGGCGTCGGCCAAAATATTGCGCACGTACAGGCTAAGCGTCAGCTGTAGCAAGGCCGCAGTTACCGCCATGACCAGCACCGCCACTAGTGACCATTCCACCAGCACCGAGCCTGCCTGGTTAGAGTGCACTACCCGGTTAGAGCCGCCCTGGTTAGTGCGCACTTGGCGCAGCCGGAAAGCCTGGCACGCCTGGGAAACCGGATGTAGCCCGAAAACCTGGCGCAGCTGGTCGTTAACCCATGCCAGCGACTTTAGAGATGGCATTGTTGAACACTTCCACAAGTACCTTGCCGGCAACAGTCCACAACGCCACCACCAAACCGGCGCTCATCAAGGTGACCAGCACCCATCCGGGCACATCACCGCGCTGGGAGCCAACGGCCCCACGCAACGCGCGCAGCTTTGAGGCAGCCTTAACCACCATGTTTTTCATCAGTCATTCTCCTTTGAATTTCTTTATGGGTGAGCCCGCCCCTGCCTTGAGACGGGCGTAAATTTCACAGCTTAAAGTGCAACACCGCCAATCCCGGGTAGAGCGCAAACACCACCGTTACCGGCAGCACTAGGAAAACCACCGGCACCATTTGGGCGATCTCTTTACGTCCGCCCTCCTCCATCAGGGCACGGCGGGCAGCTTCACGCGCGTCATAGGCTTGTGCGCGCAACACCTCAGCCATAGGCGTGCCGCGTTCAATAGCCACAATCATGGCCTGACAAAAGCGGCTTAGGGCCGGCAACTGATTGCGTTCAGACAGATCCTCCAGGGCCACAGCCAAGCGGCTACCGGCACGCATCTGCGACAAGGTGGCTTGCAGCTGGTCATGCATAGGCCCGCTGGACTGCATACATACGCGCTCAATCGCGTTTTGCGGACTCAGCCCCGCTCCCACCGCCAGGGCCAGCAGCTCTACCGTGTCAGGCAACTGATCCACCAGCTGCTTTTGGTAGCGGCGCACCTTAACACTCAGATACCAGTCACGCGCAGACAGTCCCACAACCGCTGCGATCAACGCCAACATCACTACCCCCAGCGGGGCCACATGGGTGAAACGGCTAGCCCCCACCCCAAAGGCGATGGTGGCTACCAGCGCGGCCACAGCGCAGGCCAGCTGTTGCAGGCGGAAATCCTCCACGCTCAGGGGGCTGTTAATGCGGTTTAGCCGACGACGCACCGAACCAGAGGAGGAACCGGTATTTTCTACCGCCCGCCCCAACTGCGCCACCAGAGCCCCCATGAAGGAGCTAAAAGAGCGCGAGTTTTCCACACTAGCGCTACGTTTACGCAGATGCACATAGGGTTCCACGCGACTAGCTAAGGTTGGTGGAGCAGGGAAAAGGGCGCGGTAAATCAGCCACACCCCGCTAGAACCCAAGGCGCAGATAACAAAACCCAGTGCAGTTACTTGTCGCATCATCACCGCACCCGCTGTTCTTCATGCAAACGCCCCAGGCGCAGCATCAGCCAGTAGGCTCCCGCGCAGGTCAGCGCCCCAATCAGCAGCACCAGGGCACCTTGACGGGTGGCGTAGGCACTGGCGGCACTAGGTTTAGTGGAAAGAAGCAGCAGCACAATCCAGGGCGCAGCCACGGCCACCTTAGCGCCGTTAACTGTCCAAGATTGGCGCGCTTCCAGCTCGCCGCGCGTATGTAAATCAGCGCGCAGCATTTGCGAAAGTGACTGTAGTACCTGGTAAAGATCGTTGCCACCCACCTCATGAGCCAGCGCCAGGGCTTGGGCAATGCGGTCAGCTACCGGGTCTGCACTGCGACGCTTGAAAGCTTCCAGCGAGTTTTCAAAGCTGGAGGAAACCGCATAGTCCACCGCAAAGGCAGCAAATTCGCCGCGCAGCTGCACCGGGCCATGCTCAGCTAAGTTAGCTAGGGCTTCGGGCAGGCTTAACCCGGCCCGGATGGAAGAAACCAGGGTGTCAATTGCGTCTGGCCACAGCGTGCGCAGCTCAGTGCGGTGTTTGCGGGCCCTGGAGTTAATCCAAACCACCGGCATGATCAAGGTGATTAGCGCAAATGCTAAAGCAATCGGCCAAGCTCCACTGACACCCAAAAAGACCAGGCCCACCACTAGCGCCCCCACCAGGCAGCCTGCACTAAAAGTAGCTGGCGAGGTTTTACCTACCCCGGCTTGACGCAAGTTGCGTTCCATGGCTTCGTTTAGGCGCGTTAGGCGTGGATTAGGTTCCGAAGTGCACGCGGCCAGAATGCTTAAACACCCCAGCGCAAATATCAGGCCTATGACTATCCCCATGGGCGCTCCTGTCGCAGTAGCTCGCTTAGGTCAAAACCGGCGCGGCTAAAGCGCTGTGCGTCGGGTGCCCCTAGCCCCCGACGCAGCACGCCGTCGCTATCGGTTTTATAGACACTGGCAAGCTCTATCACACCATTCTCAACGCGACCTGAAAGTGAAGCGATTTCTTCTACGCGCCGCCTGCCACTGCGATCCTGGTTTAAATGCACCACCAAATCCACGCAGCTAGCTACCGTGGGCACAACAAATGCGGCAGAGACGTTTTCGCCAGCCAGCAGCGGCAAAGTGCATAGTTTCACCACGGCTTCACGCGCAGAATTAGCGTGAATTGTGGACATTGAGGGCAGCCCCGAGTTCATGGCGATCAGCAAATCCAGGGCTTCAGCTTCACGCACCTCGCCGATAAGCAGCCGGTTGGGGCGCATACGTAAAGATTCTTTAATTAGGCGCCGCAGCGGAATTTCACCGCGATCTTCAATATTGGCGCTGCGTGTTTGCATAGCTACACAGTCGCGGTTACGCAGCCCCAGCTCAAAGACTTCTTCGCAGGTCACCACCCGTTCTTGGGGTGGAATGGCGGCCGCCAGGGCCCGCACCATGGTGGTTTTTCCGGCTTGTGTGGCCCCTGAAACCACCACGTTTAAACCCACGGCCACGGCGGCGTCGAGAAAGCGGGCAGCTTGGGCGGTTAAAGAGCCCAAGCGCACCAGGTCGGCTGTGCGCGCCACTCTAGCTACGTGTTTGCGGATATTTACCGCCCATTTACCTGCGGTGATAGGTGGGATCACTACGTGCAGACGTTCGCCGCCGCGCAGTTGGGCGTCCACGAAGGGGCTAGACAGGTCTAGACGCCGTCCAGAGGCGCGCAGCAGACGCTCAATTATTTGCTCTAGTTCCTGGCTTTCGAGGATGGTGGTGGTTAGTTCGCTGCGTCCACCGCGCGAAATAAACACCTGGCCGGGGCCGTTAACCCAAACTTCTTCAATGGAATCGTCGTCCAGGTAGCCTTGCAGCACCCCGGCGCCGGTCAGTTCTGCGCGGATTTGGCGGGAAAGCTGGTCTAAATCAACATCGCTGGGTACCAGCCCGGCATCTGCGCGCGCTACGTATTCTTCACGCACGTAGTTGATGATGTTATTGAGCTCGATGCTGTCTTTGAGCGGGTCAATTCCGGCCCGGCGCACAGCTTTGCGTACCTGCGTACCAAAAAAGTCTGTTGCCACCTTGGCCCCTAACTTCCCGCTCGATACCCCTATGAGCTGGGTAAATACCTTTCCAACTCCAGATTAACGCGCCCTTTAGTTTCCTGCATCACTTTTTTGAACTTTGTCCGATTGTGACTTGATTGTGTCTTTCTTAAGGTAAAGCATGTGGGCATTAATTGGTACTAAAGTCCTAGTTTGTTGCTGCTTACTTCTTCGTCAGCGACGACGGCGCCCACCCTGGCACCCGTCCGGTCCAGCACCTGCGCCCACCCTGGCCCCCGCCCCGACCGGCGGTCACCCAGCCTGGCACCCGCCCCGACCGGCAACCACCAGGCACCCAAGTGTGTCCCCCACAGCGACCCACCCCGGCCCAACGCTCGCCTACCCGGTACTAGCGACGCCGTCGAGCTTGGCCACCAGGCGGCGTCAAGCTTGCCCCCCAGGCGCCGTCGAGACCAAACTGTGCCGGCGGCGTCGGCCCTAGGACCCAGCAAACCAGCCCACCAGCCACGCTAGCAACAGGCGTATCACGGGGGCTTATTCCCCAAGCGGCGGCGCGGCAAGGGTGCAACCACTAAGCCGTGTTTTACGCTATAGGCATGTCTCGTGAGCGTTCCTACCTGAACCTGGCTGCGCTGGCGGTTGTTGCCGCCCCCAATGTGATCCCCGCGCGGTTGGCCCTTCCCCAGCACCGAGACGCAGATCAGACCCTCACTGGACTGATTGACGTGCAAGGACGGCACTGGGAAGTAATCCACACCACCAACCCCACCATTGGCGCCGCACTGATTGCGGAGTCGCGAGTACTTAAACAGATTGGCCGGCGCGTAGACGGTGGCTACGTGGACTTTGACGTGCCGCGCCCTGAAGGTGGGGTGACTCTTCCAGACAAGTCGTATGTGCAGGTCCGTAGCCACATCCCCGGTCACCCACTAGCGATTGAATCCCTGCGACCTGGCCCCGGCCTGGCTGCCGGCCTGGGACGCGCGCTAGCTCAGCTGCATGAAATTCCCCCCACCCTGATCGAAGAGGCCGGCCTGCCGGTGCTCACTGCCGCCGATGTGCGCAGCAACTGGCAGTCTTTATTCGACGATGCTGCCATGACCGGCAAGGTTGATTCCAACCTGTTGGCCCGCTGGGAGTCGGCGCTGGATGAGGATCTATGGTGGCGCTTCCACCCCGTGGTAGTGCACGGTGACCTGGCCGAAGAGAACATCATTACCGGCGGCGGCTCAATTTTGGCTTTCAAAGGGCTAAGCCAAATGCGTGTAGGTGACCCGGCTGAGGATCTGGCCTGGGTTTATTCCAGCGCCCCGATTGACACTTTGGATGTGATCGAGGAAGCCTATGACCGTGGCCGCATTGAGGGCGTGGATAAATACCTGCGGTTGCGCGCGGAACTGGTCAGTGAGCTGAACCTGGCGCGTTGGCTGCTGCACGGGGTGCGTACCAAGGATGACGCAATCATTGATGAAGCTGTAGAAATGCTCGAAGACCTGGCCGAGCAGGTGGGCGACGAGCTATTTGTGGAGCGCTCAAGGCCCATGGCGGTGGTGGCTTCCAACGCTTCGCCGGATATTTCCCCTGATGACGATAGCGACGACAGTGCTTATAGCGACGACGGCGATGACATGTCTGGCGACAGCACTTACGGCACTGATTACGACTCTGATGCCAAGACAGTTGGTAAAGAAGCTAATTACGACGACGCCGGGAACTATGCGAGTGCTGACAGCGCAGATGACTATCACACTGCGGATGGCTACCACACTGTGGATGGCTACCACACTAATGCGGGGGGCCAAGACGAGTCTGGCTCTGGGACTAGGGCCGCTGAAGACTACTACGACGATTTAGATTACGAATCCTACTCTGGCAACTACGGTAGCTCTTCTGGCCACGACGAAGAAAAACAGCCCGAAGCTAAGAAGTCTGAGAAGCTCAGTGTTGGCGCTCTGGGGTCAAAACTTAGCGCTAGCTTTAGTTCGAGGTTCAGCGCTGGCACTTGGCGCGGGCGAGAACCCAGCACGGAGAGCAGCTCTACCTTGGATCTAAATACCGGGGGCCGCAGCGCCAAAAGCGCACAAGATGCAGCAGAGCAAACCCCGGATGTTCACAGCCCAATCATGGGGCTTAGCGCAGCTAGCCCAGATCTAGGTTTTGACACCTCAAGCCTGGGTATTGCACGCAGTCCTTATAGCCCCTACAGCCCGTACACGCCTGCAAGTGCACAGATCGAAATCGTCAGTGAAGAAAAGTTTACTGGCGGCGTCGATCTGCTGGCCCAGCGGGAGAAGAGCGCTAAAAACCAGGCCTGGGCGCGGCGTCGTACAGCCACGCCAGACACGGCCACGGAGATCTACCGCATGGACACAGCGCCGATTGAAACTGAGGAGCGCTGAGCTTTCCGGCGCAGGCTTGCCAGCCACGATTACCGGCTCAGCATTTGATAACTGTGGGGCACATTTTGAAATGCCGCCCACAAATACTGACATTTCATCCCTTCCCTATAAAACCCCATGGAATTTTTATAGGGAAGGGATGATTTTGCCTGTGTTTGTTTACCTGTGTTTGTTTGCCTGAGTTAGTGCTGAGCGCGCAGGGTTTCTAGGCGCTCCTTGAAGACATCTAGGCCAATGATTTGGCGCGGTCGCAGCTCATCAACATGGCCGTCTTGCACATACACATAGGCCGCGCGCACCTGGCTGATATCCACACCTTGGCTGGCCGCCCAGGCATGCACATACAGTGAAAGCTGATCTACCCGCACGCGCTGACCACCGGTTTTCCAGTCCACAATCAGCCACTGGGCGCGGCCTTTTTCAACCGCTTTAAACACGGCGTCAATACGGCAACGCACATTGAATCCAGCCAACCTAATTTCCTGGTCAATTTCGGTGGCGTAGGGACTATAGCCTTGCAGTATCTCCAGTTCAGCGACGTTATCAAGCCAGTCGTTAACCTGCTTGCGGTCGGCGGGGCTCAGGCGGTCGCTACCGGCTTCAGCTAGCGAAAGCAAAGTGCCTTCACTGTTTAGACGCTGCGACATTTCCTCATGGAAGGCTGTACCTAACCGCGCTGCCTTGGAAGGTGGCGGCGGCAAGGGGCGACGTAAAGACATGATGAAGTCTTCTTTACCCACTTTGGCCATGGCCGTGGCAGCCAGGTGACTAGGCAAAACAATTTCCTGCCCGTTTTCTTGGCGGATTTGGCGCTCTTGCAGCAGCAGGCGGGCTTGGCGCCACCAATCATCAAGCTGCGGCGCTAAACCTTCCGGTATTTGTAAAGCCTCTTCGGAGCCAGCACCCTGGCAGCCGCCCGCCGCGCTGACTAGGGCAGCTGCGCGCAGCCGCAAACTCAGCCCAGCCTGCTTGCCCGGCGCAGCTTGGCCCGGCGCATCTGCAACACCTGGCTCTTCCAGGCTGGCCAGGGCGTCGAGCTGGTGCGGCCATACAGACACCGAGCTTTGGTCTAAGGCACGATTGCTTAAATCATCGTCGCGTTCATCATCTGCTAGGAACTGCACCATCTGTGAACGCTCTAGCTCTTTCAAAAACCGGCTGGTCATCTTGGGGGTCTTTGAAAGCGCCGCATAGTGGCTGGTAGTCAGCAGCAGCTGGCTGCGGGCCCGAGTGTAGGCCACATAGGCCAGGCGCCGCTCCTCAGCCACCTCCCATTTACCAAGCTCACTGCGGTATTCCTCGCCGGCAGCCAAAATCGCATCTTTACCGGCCTGGGGGCTAAGCCCAATAAATGGGCACGGCGGCAGTGAGTCATAGTCGCGGCGCAGGGTATGGGGGAACTCGCTCACCTGGGTGATCCAGCTGTTTGCCAGCAGCGTGTAGTCCTCTTTAGGCCGGCTACGGTAGCTGGGGAAATTGGCTTCCACCAGGCCGGGAACCACCACTATGTCCCATTCCAAACCTTTGGAGGCGTGCACGGTTAGCACTTGCACCGCGCCGGGGGCGGGCTCAACTTCGGGTAGTTCCAGCCCGCGTTCTTGGTCTTGGGCCGCGTTTAGCCAGCCTAAGAACACTTGCGCCCCAGCTTCAGGGTTTTGGGATTTGAACGACGTCGCCTGGGCTCGCAGCGCTGCTAGCGCCCGCGCCCCCACCTCATTTACATCCACGCGCGCAGCAGCTTCAACATCCAAGCCCAGGGCGCGCTCAGCCCAGGAGATGAAGTCCACCAGTTCCAAGTTGGCGGCCCCATTAGCTTCTTGCAGTATGCGCCCTAGGCGTTTGGCTTGGTATAGGCCCGCCGGTGACAGCGCGCAGGCATATTTTTTGCAGAAAGCTTCAAATGCCCCAAAGTTAACCACTATCTCGCTTAGGGCCTCAGCTAGCAGCGGCTCAGCGCTACTTTGCCCAGCGCTGGCGCGGGCGTTAACCAGTTCGCGGGCAAAGCTCCACACCACGTCTAGATCGGCGGCGTCGATCCCTACCAGGTCAATTAGCCGCATTAAGCGGTCGGCGCTGGTGGGGTCTAAAGCCACACTCATCAGGGCGCGCACGTCAGCCACTTCGGGCACATCCAGCAGGCCACCTAAACCCACCACCTCTACCGGGATGCCACGCTCAATCAGGGCGGCCACGATCGGGGTGAATTGGCTGCGGGTACGGCATAGCACCGCCATAGATTTACTTGGAGACCAACGCTGGGCCAGGAATTTGGCGATCAGCTCAGCTTCAGCCAGGCCATCTTGCACTCTGGCAGCCCACACTTTGCCGCGCTCATCGCCCACCCCGGGGCGTTTAACCAGTTTTTCTACTTTCACCTGACCACTGGCACGCAGCGGGTCACTGATGCGGTTGGCTGCCTGCAAGATTTGTGGATCGTTACGCCAGGCAGTGGATAGTTGCAGCACCGGGCCGGCGCCGTTGCTGAAGTGGCGGTGGAACTGGCCTAGCGCCGCTGAGCTGGCGCCGCGCCAACCATAAATGGCCTGGTTGGGGTCACCTACGGCCACCACTCCGCACCCGGCAAAGAGGCTGGAGAGCAAAATGGTTTGCGCCACCGAGGTGTCTTGGAACTCATCTAGCAGCACCGCTTTGAAGCGGTCACGGTATTGGGCGATTACGCGCGGCCCCACCCGCTCATCAGTAACGATCCGGCAGGCCAGCGCCACCTGGTCGCCAAAGTCCACCAGTGAGTTTTCACGTTTGTAGTCAATGTAGCGCTCTACCAGATCCAGCACTTGGATACGTTTGGTCATGGCTGGCAGGCTTTTGGCGTCAATGGCTTTGGCTGCCCCGCGCACTGAGCGCAGGTCTTTTAGGTTCTGGCTCAGATCTGCCATCAGTTCGCGGGCTTCATCTACGCTAAGTAGGTTTTCGTTAAGCGAGTTGGCTACCTGCAGGGCTAGTTCGGTGGCTGAATCTAGGGAACTGAAGGGTTCTTCAAATTCTTGGCCCCAGTTTTCCATCAGCTCATACATGATCTGCCAGGAGCTGGCGGGGGTCAGTACGGCGGTGTCGGTTTCCAGGCCTACTTCTAGGCCCCATTCGCGCACTAGGGAGCCGGCAAAGGAGTTGTAGGTGGCTACGGTGGCCTCCCCCGCCACTGCTGTGAGCTCTTGGCCTTGGCCGCTACTTGCGCCACCTGCCCCGGCCAGGACAGCTGGGCTGTCAGCTCCCGCTTGAGCCTCAGTTCCTGCCTGAGCCTCAGTTCCCGCCTGAGCGTCAGCTCCAAGGCGAGTACTTGACGGTGTCCAGCCAGGATAGCGATACAGCTGCCCGAGCCGGCTTTCGATGCGTTCGCGCAGCTCATGGGTGGCTTTACGGGTGAAGGTTAGACCCAGTACTTGGCTAGGGTCCACCTGCCCACTGGCCACCAGGTAGGTTACGCGCGCACTCATGGTGGCGGTTTTACCTGAGCCGGCCCCAGCCACCACCAAAGTTGGTTTTAGGGGCGCAGTAATTACCTTTTCTTGCTGATCAGTGGGCATATGCTTTTCACCCAACGCAGTAAATAGCTGAGCAGGGGTTAAGCGTTGCGGCGGCGCTGGTAGGGCTAGGAATTGGGCCCCGGCTGCTGGTTTTGGCGCGCTCATAGGTAGTTCCGATCGCTTAGGGCGGGGCAGAAATCTTGGTAGGCGCAGTGGCGGCAGTGTTCTCCGGTGCGCGCCTGATAGCTGGGCCCTAAACTGTCGCGGGCGGCGGCGCTGATTAGGTCCGTGTCCCAGCCTTGGCCAGTTTCTAGGTAGTCACTGGGGGCTAATTCGCGCGAGCCGGGATAGGTTAAAGCATCCACCTGGGCTTTTTTGTTTTCTTTACCCAGCATGATGAGCGCCCCACCGTGCACGTTTTCGCCGCGTGCCTGTAGGGCTACACGGTAAGTGGCCAGCTGAGCGTTGGTTTGGGCGCCGGCAGAGTCCACACTGGCGCCGGTTTTAAAGTCGATTACATCTATGCCTTGACTGGTGTGTTCTAGGCGGTCTGCGCGCCCAGAAATTTTGATTTTAAGCGGGGCGCCATCCACTTCTAGTTCCACCTGAGCGCGCACTGGGCACTCCACTTCTACCTGCATGTTTGCGGGACTGTTGGCCAGGTAAAGGGCCAGGTTTTCCACCATTTTCTCTACTCGTTGGTTTTCTTGGCGCCCATACCAACCCCCGGGTAGCTGCAGGCTGGAGCGTTCACGATAGAACAGGTCTAGTAGCTGTTCGCGACTCAACCCATGTTCTTGACCTTGCTGGGCCAGCCAGTGGATTAGCGCCCCGATCTGCTGGGCGCTGGAGCTTGCCGGCGAGCCCCCGTGACGTTGCAAATACCAGCGCAGCGGGCAGGTTTCAATGTTTTCCACGTCTGAGGGTGAAAGTCTCGCCCCGCGTTGGCGGGCTTGGTTTACGCGCTGGGCTTGTAATTGTTTAAGGGCGACGACGGCGTGGGCGGCCACCTGCGTGCCCAGGCGGTCTTGGCTTTCTAGCTGGGCAGGCAGCTCGGTGAGGAATTGACTGGCCCCAGCGATCCCCAGCCAGCTGCGTGGATCGGCTCCGGGCACCCCACGCTGGGCCAGGGCGGCTAGTAGCGCGGCGATTTGTGGGGCCTCGGCAGCGTTGTTGTGTTTTAAATCAAGCATTAGTTGCCGACGCAGCGTAGCTACCAGGCCGCGCAGAGTGTAGGCACCGCTGTGCTGGATTGGTTCAATCGGAACACCGCTTTGGCGGCTTAGGTAGTTGAAGAAACTGGAGGGTCCCTGCTCGCCACCGTTAACTGCCCCCAGCCACAGTTGACTGTTGGCCCGCGACATGGCGGCCACCAGCAGGCGCATCTCGTCACTGCAAATCTGGGCGCGGGCTTGAGCCAGGGCTTGGGGGTCCAAGCTGGCAGTTAAGCTAGCTAAGTTGACAGTGTCAGCTATACGTTGGGAGACAATGTCGGTTAGCAAACCGGTTTGGGTAAGACTGTCACGTAGGCGCAGGTTAGGCCACACGCCGTCGTCGATACCTAAAACCGCCACAAACT
>ERZ651108.346-NODE-346-length-23664-cov-8.182346_pt1 | contig 23664 bp, 23 predicted proteins | sample MGYA00512173_ERZ651108 | MGnify/ENA metagenome assembly ERZ651108 | reverse complement strand
CCAATCGCTTACCACGTGCAAAACGCCATTTCACAAAGAAGTCGCCAAAGTAGTAGAAGTTCTTGATGCAGGTCTTGGCAAAAGCCTGTGCCGATGTTTCCATCCCACGCTCACACCACGTATTGAGCCACTCGTCCCACTGGGGCAGCGCAAGGTACTCACGCTTCATCTTGCCACCCTCTATCGTCTGCATATAGGCACAAGGGCCGTGTCCATAGAGCATCTTAATCTCCTTGCTGTATAGGCGTGGCAGCAGACGGTTCTCCTTGATCTCCGCCGTTACTTCGTCGCAGAGTGCGTTGTTCACGCCACGCATACATACTTGATACCCATTGACACTGAGCCACTGGTGCTCGTGCATGACTAACTGTCTGCCCTGCGGTACGAGCAGTCCAGGTGTTCCGAACACCTGCTTGCCCTCGCCTATCTGAAAGGATAGTACGTTGCCGTCCATGATATATGTACCGGCATTGCCGTATAGTTCTATACTGTCTGTCATAACCAATTTATCTTGTGTAGTTTATATCCATCCTGTGGGAAGCCCATATACCTGATGAGTATGCGGTAGCACATCTTAGGTTCTCCATGCTCATTCTCAAACAGAAAGTAGTTCTCCGAGTCCACGCCAAACCTATCCTGTGGTAGCTGTGTGCGGTACTTGCAATGAGGTTTCACAATGAGCTTATCCCCAGCCACACCCTGCGACCTCGAATAAGGGAAGAAGCACAGCGTGAAGTCGCCCCCGGGGAGCTTGCTTATCTCCCTTGCCCATTGCATCGCATTGATGCCGTCCATTTCGATTGCCTTCTTCATCACTTGCGAAATTACTCAATTCCCCTATGGGGGCAAAGGACGGAAGATGGGGGGCTGGCGTCATATTTCCGTGCTTTTGAGAGGTTGCACCTCAATATCCAAAATCAGCGGTGCGTGCTCATAAACGCCGTTTGTTTATTTTCGTTTTTGATTTTCAGAACGTAAACCGTTGATTTTCAACAAAGTAACTTTTTGACCTATGTAAATAGCCCTCATTATTGCCTATTTTTGCCAACTTTTTATGTTGCTTTTGCTACATTATTGGGGCTTAAATGGCTATGTTTTCGGGCAAATCATCGGGATAACTGCTTAATTCTTTTTTGATAAGGTCGGAATAAAGGCCATAAAGCAGGTAAATCATTGCACTTGGGAGCTGCGTCGTTAGACCTGGTCGCCGTTTCAGTTCCTCCTTCTTCTCCGAGGCTTTGTCAAGCTCAATTTTGCCGTTGGTTTTCTTGAGCGGGCTGATAAGAATGGCACTGCAAAGGTTAGGACACTCGTTCTCATCGATACGCACCTTGGGGAGCAAGGGAAGTTTCTCGCCAAAGAGCAACTGACACAGCCTGAACTGCTGCCAATGATAGATAGTAGGCGCACCGTCGTTGTAAAGGATAACCGAGAAGCCGTAACTCTCCAAGGCTGCCTTCATCGTGAGTGAGTCGGTGGTTATCTGCTCCAGTTCCTCACGTGTCTTGTTGCCGGCACGGTCGGGGTAGAGGTGGATAACCTTATTTACTGCATCTGTGCCGAAGAACGAGTACACCTGCTGTGCAAGGTTCTGCTGGTCATCGGGTATGTATGCCCAAAACTCCTTGATGATGTCGAAGCGACCTCCATAGTCTTTCTTCTGTCCCACGATGAGCGACTGGAAATTACCAGGGTCGTAGCCTATATAGAGCGGTTCTCGCTTATCGTAGTGGCGCAGGTAGCGTGCCGTGAGCAGGAACTGGTCTTTGAGGTCGAACTTCAATATCTGGTCATAGATATAGCTGTCCTTGAACTGATGCCGCTCATGGTCGTAGGTGATGAAGAACTTATTGGTTACCTCCTTGTGGCGAATGGCACAGATAGCCGTGAGGAACTCATCCATATCGAGCGTGTCGAGCTGGGTCTTGAAGAACTTGGGACCGAGAATGTCCTTGTTGCAGAATGATGATGCACGGATATAGTAGATGGCGTTACGGCGCATATCGGCAAGGCGAGGCTTCCAGCGTGCCACAAAGGCATTGAGCCGCTCGTTTTCCAGTCGTATCTTCTCCATCATGACGGGGTTCTTGGTGTTTCGCAGCTCCTGCTGGAGGGTGAACTGCTTGTAGAGCGACTGGTTGATGGAGAGCGACACCGAGGCTATCTCCTCGATGAGCTGGCGATCCATCTTGTTCTCGTATTCCTCGAACCAATCGTCCTCACCCAAATCGACACGGGCAGTATCGCTCACTCCCGTAACACCCTCGTAGTAGGCCGACCGTCTAATCTCTGCCGAGCCACCACGGAGCGATGGGAACAGGCGCGACTTCAGCTTCTCGCCGCTGTTGTGCTTCATCTCCTCCACGAAGGCGTGTACGGCATTACGACCTGCCACACTCTCGGGCTGGTCGGAAGACACGAGTTGAAGGTGCGCTCCGTTGCGAAAGATAACCGAGTGCTTAGCATAGGCTATGGGGTAACGTGGGCGACGGAAGTGCGAGGGCAGCTTTGCCTCGCCCACCACATAGTCGATGCCATACTCCAGCATCGCACGCTGCTTGCCGTTCACCATAACGGGGCGAGAGAACGATGCCTGAATGTTCGGCCATACGTTCGTCATCAGGGCAACGTAGGTCTTGTGTACCAGGAACGACAGCTCGCCTGGCATATCGTTCGCCACACGGATAAGCCGTGGCACAATCACTCCCTCCGTCTTACCTGTGGCACGCGCCCACTCGGCATAGAGCATATTGGGGTCGATGATGTTGGCCAGCAGCTGTACGCGGTTCATATAGTAATGCTCAAAGTCGAGCGTACTCTGTTCTGTTTGTTGTATATCAGTCATTGGGCAGTTCCTCCACGATTTCGGCATCCTGAATATCGGCATCACGCATCAAGCGTTTCTTTTCCTTGTTCTCGATAGGCAGGGAGTCGATAAGTGTAATATAAAAGCCTTGGTTGTGCTTGGCTGCAATCTCCTTGAGGTTCTTCTTCGAGAAGCCAAGTTCCTCGGGGGTTAGCTCAGGAGAAATTAAGAAGAGAACTCCTAAGTCCCTGTCTGCCTCTGCTATTTCTGAAGACCTACGACGGCACTCAAGGGCTGCATCGTAACAAGATTTCATACCCTTATAGTCGCGATTAAGAGCGCAGAGTTTGGCTAAATCCTCATATTTATTGGCAAAGTTGCTTTCCCAAACCTTTATAGGAACATTACAATCAACCTGAAAGTAGTTGATAGCCTGATAGATTCTTGCCATACAGGTGCGCTCCTCTATCTTTATGCGTTGCTCTGCATTGATACGGAGCTTCAGTTTTTTGGCTGCTCTTGTTATGTTACGCTCATGCTCGAATATCTCCGCAGACCATTGAAGTTGCTGTAAGAATAACTTTACATCCTTAGTAATGCCCTCACAGTCCCCATTCGTCAAGAATGCGGAGATAAGGTCAGGGTGTATGGAGTCTAATTTCTCTATTTCACTTTTCATATTCCAAAGAGTTTCATACGCAGGTCTTTTTCGGCACGCTCATTCTTGCGTTCCTCAAGCAAAGTAATAGAATCATTATCCCCTTTCTCTGCTTTTTTAGCAAGCTCTGCGTCAATATTATATTCACCAAGCGCAAGCCCTTGCTGATAGGCTTCGCAATACACATCCCCAGGAATAGTTATGCGGTACAACAAGGTTATACGTTTGGCTTTTCTCAGACCGAGTAACTGACAGATACGTTCGGGAGTATAATTTAATGCTCCGAACGTTCTGACTTGATTTACATACTCATCTGATAGTACTTCCTTTTGCGCTAATTCTGACATAGAACTATTTTTTTGGTGTCATCCTCAGAAAGCACATTACCGTCCCTTTCCAACAGAATAGGTTGCTGTGGGAACATAGCCATGTATCTTCTTACAGTTGCTGACACGTATTTTGGGTCTATTTCCATTCCATAGCCAATACGGTCGGTCTGTTGGCACGCCATAATTGTAGAACCTGACCCAGAGAACACATCAACAACTATATCGCCGTTTTTAGTGCTGTTGGTAATTGGGTATGCCATCAGCGCAATAGGCTTCATAGTTGGATGGATTCTGTTAGCTTTTGGCTTATCAAAATTCCAAATGGTTGTCTGCTTTCTGTCAGAGTTCCAAAAATGCGCAGCCCCAGGCTTCCAACCGTATAGGCATGGTTCGTGCTGCCATTGGTAGTCCTGACGTCCCATTACAAGGGAATCCTTTACCCAAATGCAGCATTGTGCAATCTTGAATCCTGCTTCCCGAATGGCTCTGCGGAAGTTCTCGCCTTCAGAGTCCGCATGGAATACATAGAAAGAACCTCCTGCTTTGACAATGGAAAACATCACGTTGAATACAGACTGCAAGAAGCGGAGGAACAAATCATTCTCCATTGAGTCGTTCTGAATGGTAAGTTTACTATCTCCGCCACCTTCATAATTTACATTATAAGGAGGGTCTGTGAGAATCATATCGGCAACTCGTCCATTCATCAGCGTAACAATATCCTTTTTTGAACGACAGTCTCCACACATCAGTCTATTGTTACCGAGTCGGAAGACATCACCAGGACGGGCAAAGACATCACTATCCTCTTGTGGAATGGTATCAACGGTGTCCTCTTGTATCTCTGTGGTATCATTCTCTGTGGCAAACAACTTATCAGTTCCGACAGAGAAATCATTTTGCTTTACCTCATAGCCAAGATTGAACTTGGCAAGGTCATCGCCACTAATATTGTACTTCGTGAATAAAAGGGTATCGGGATTCTTCTGCGCAAACTCTGAGTTATATGCAGCGATTTCCTCTACTGCTTCTTTTTTATTAGAAGCCTGTATTTCCTCATAGGGAATTTCGGGAATCTTGAAGCCATAGGAGCGAAGCCCGAGAAGAGCCTTCCTTCTTTGGTGTGCATCGATAATCCACAGTTTACCGTCCGGATCTTTCCATACTTTGAATGAATACTTGAAGCCACGAGTGATGATGAGCATCTGTAGCTTCGATAATTTGTCTGCATCAGGCTTTTTGAAGTCTTCCTGAAGTTCGATAAAAGAATCCAGCGGGGCAGTAGGCAAACCGCCCAAATTAAAAACTTTTATACTATTTTCCATTGTAATTATTTATTTTGTTGTTCAAGAACCATTTTGAAAAGTCGCTCTTTCTCTTGATACTTTTGGAGGTTCCGCTTATCAGCATCTCTTTTCTCTTTACGATCCTTGCGCTTAACGAACGACTTATAACGCTTGATGTTGTCGAGAACATTCTTGTGCTGACGGAGGAACTCGGCTGGGTCAGTGCGGAGCAACTTAATGAGCTGGGCTATCTCTGAGCGTCCGAAGAGTATCGGGTGCTTGCAGAGGAACTTACCAGTGTCGTTTAACGCTTGCAGCTCGGCAAATGCTTGAAGATTGCGGATGCGCAGTTCTGCCATTTCAGCAACGGCTTGTGCGGTGGGCTTTGTCTCCAGCAGTTCGTCGAGCTGCTTCATTTTTCGCCAAGTGTTGATGCGGTCGTTATAGATGACGGTTGCCATCTGCACGTCTGCATCAGTAAGGTTTTCCCAGTCTATTTTCGGGTACTCTTCTTCTTTTTTTTTGGAGTTGCTTTCGCCTTCTCCTTCTTAGAAGAAGCATCGTCCTTATCCTCTGAAGGGGCAGTAGATTGCTCTGATGATTGCCCTGTAGGCTCGTTATCTTCAGAACCCTCTTCAGATGAATCATCGCCACCCTCTCCTTCCGATGGGTTCTCGTTACCTTCGCTACTGTTAGCGTCTGGGCTTTCATCTCCATTGCTGTTGAGTGTTTCGGGATTCTCGTTGCCATCTTCAGAAGAGTTGCCGGCGTTGTTATTATCATTATCCTCGTCGGCTGCTTGATTAGCAAACTCAGGTCGATTACGTACGATTTCGTCGTGCTCGCAATGGTCGAGAAGAAGGAAGAGTATCTCCTCGTGATTCTTCTCAGGCGAAAGGTCGAATCGTGTGAAATCGGTAAGGTGAGGTGCTTTCTCGTGCAGCAGGGCAAGGTCAGCTTCCACTACAGTTGGGCTTACCAACTTATGGAAGTGCGTTAATTTCTCTTTTGCGCTGTACATATTGTAAAAGTAAAATGGTGAATAACTCCCCTCCCGTGATGGGGAGGGGTTCGAAGTTAGGCTTCAGTTCTTGAGACCTCGACAAGTGTTGTGGTGTCAAGAACATTGAAGGTGATAGACGCACCAGTCTTCGCAGTCCAAGTTGCGCCCTCCTCGAGAACGAAGGTAGAACCGTCAGCAATGGTGGCTGCCTTATCGGTACCAGCACCAACAAGCGTGATGTATCTACCCTTGTCGCTCTTGCTGAGTCCACTGACTGTAGCGATAGCAGCAGCTGCTGACGTTCCATTTGGAATCGTGTAAGTATTGCTGCCTGCTGTGATAGCGATATCTGTTGCATCTGCATTGACAGCAGTAGCAGCAGTAACAGCTGGGTTACCTGTGTAAATAAGAGGAAGGTCGACAGAGCTGCGCTTGAAGGTAAGGGTCGTATAACGACCGTCCTTATCGTCCTTCGTCTCTGTGTTAGAGAGGATAATAGGACGCTCGAGTTCACCAACAATATACCACTCCTTCTTCTTAATGTGCTTGTAAAGAGCGATAAACTTACCTCCGCTGTACTCCTCAATGAAGTTATAGAGGTTCGCACGAGCTCCACCCATAACCATTACAAGCTGATTTTCGCCTGTCGTGGTGATGTCGCCCTTCTCTGTGGTACCAGTGAAGGTCGGGATGTCGTGTGCCTCGAAGTAATGAGGTATCTCATTTGGTTTCAAAGGAACAGGCGCAACCTCACGGTTAGCGTTAGGTTGTGGAAACTCCTTTGTGCGGTCAATCTGGTCGAGTGCAATGAGATAAACGATGTAAGAGATAGCACTACCGTGTGTATCTCTATCAGACACATCGTCGACGTGACCGAGCAATGCCATTGAGGCGAAGGTGACACCTGAACCAGCAGCAGCACCGAGAGAGTGGTCAAGCAAGGCAGCTACGAGCATGAGGATGCCAAAAATCGCAAACGTAGCCATGAACATATTGCGTGACTGACGATTTGCGTAGTTAAATCCTTTCATAGGATTATACGCACGATAGCGTTTCTGAATATTGGGCTTTTTCATTTCTATTACTATTAATGATAATTATTGATTTAAGAAAGGAACTGAAGAGGCAAGCCGTCCCGAGCTTTTAATTCCAATGGCTCTCCTCCCAGTTCCTTAGTCATTCATCTATCGAGCACCTGGCAGATTAGGCTGCAACTCCTTGTTGATGGTGCGTGTGCCACCGACACAACGCTCCAACTCACGGAACTTATTATCGCTACCGAGGATCACCATAATGTAGTCGCCTACAGCTGTAGCGGTGAAGACAGCCGTGATGCTGTCGAACTTACCAGACTTGTCAATCTTTGGCAACTTAGTTTTGTCACCGCACTCAATACAGTAAGCTACACCAGCCTTTGCATTCTCGATGTCGGTGATAGTTGTCAGTGTTGTGGTGCTGTCGGTAATCTGCCAGAATCCATTGTTACCATCCACCTTATCGGTGATAGTTGCAGCAAAGAGGTTGATGAAGATCTGCTGCCACTCGTAGTTGTTCTTGTCCATCTCATCCTTAGTTGAGAAGCGACGACCTGTGAATGAAGCAGAAGTACCCTCTTTCCATACGCTCCAAGCACGAACCTGCTCCATGCTTTCCTGCATCTTCACAGAGAGCATCTCACCTGGTACAAACTCAAGGAACTGGATATTGCCTGGTTCGTGGAGCATCATGAATGGAGTCTGACCGAGATAAGGCAACCAAATGATGCGCATCGTAGTGTCTGGTACCACGCTCAATGCACCCATAGGTCCAGTAAAGTCTGTGTCCTTACCATAGGTAGAACGAACATTCTTAATCCACCATGCCTGATGGTTCTTGTTTAAGTAAATGAAGTGGTTGTCGAGGTCCATGTCCTCAGTGATTGAAGCACGAACGTCAGCAATGAACTCTTGAACAGAAGCGAGGAAACTTGCCTGTGTATAGGTGCGGTATGTACCATCATCGTGTGGCTTGATGTCGTACTGGTGTACATAGCGCAGCAAGGTGTAGATAACACCAGTAGCAGCATTGAGGTAGCTACCTGCAACACCCTTATCAGGTTTTACGTAGATACCACGCATACGGCGTTTGTTCTGCTCAACCTGTGCAGCACGGAGGGTATTGAGCAACTGATACTCAATCATAGACCACTTGATCGGGTCAGAACCTTCCTTGTTGAGATAACCGATGTACTTACGCTCGATTTCTTTCATTGGACCCCATTCCATCTTAATCATGGCGTCGTCAACGTAACCATAGTGGTTCTCAATCTTCATACCGCCCTTGAAGACCTCACCAGACTGATAAGCCTGAGAAACCTCATCGAAGAAGGCGTTGAAAACGAGTCCACGGTCCTGATAGCCGTAAGCGACTGGGAAGAACTGGGTAAGGTCACGTACCTGTAGAACACGTGCGATGAGGGCATCCTGACGAAGTACAACGAACTGATCGCCAAGACCAGCATTGTCAATACCATCGTAGTTCGTTGCGTAAGTACCCTTTGCAAGTGCAGCTGCATCAAGCATCTTGTTCTGCTGAAGGTACTGATAGCGATTCTTGAGCGACTTGGCGTAATTGCAAGCCTCCTTGTAAAAAGCAACGCCATCTACCTGTTCGTCAACCTCAGGAAGAGCTGCTGCTGCTCGTGGGTTAGCTGCAATCTGATTCCAACGATTCTTCATTGAGAAGAAAGGATGCTCAACACCGAAGAGATAATCAGCTGTGTTAGCGAAACCATTAACACTCAGAGGAATAGTATTCACTGTTTGCGCAGGAACATCAGGTGCAGGGTTTGAACCCATAGCTTGAATGTCAGCACGCATACCCTTGATGCCCTCAAGGATACCCTCAAGAGTCGCGTTGCCTTGCTGTGCAGACTGCTGACCACCATTATCATCATCAGCTGCTGAAGACTCACTACCATTCAGAACTGCCTGAATGGTGTTCAGCATCTTCTGAAACTCATCCGCCTGGTGTGCTGTCTGCTGAGCAGCTTGTTCGGAAGCAATGTCATCAGCAAGCGTACTCTGGTACTTCTTCTGATACTCTGCTACGATAGAGTTGAACTCATCCTGTGACAGACTTTTGTCTTCAAACTTCTGTTTAAATCCAAGAAGTTCGATAACACTTGTTAGTTTTTCTTTTAAACTCATAAATAACTAAAAATTAAAATGATACATTTATATATTGTAAACGGCAGTTTTAAGTTTCTTTGCCTCAGTATATTCACGACCCATCGTAGCAGTTTCAACGATAGCTTCTACCATAGTCTTACAACCATCCGTCAGACCGAGTTCCACAGCCTGAGGAGTGTAGAAAGTTTCACCACGCAAGACTGGAGTATCATCGGGAAGATTAACGAGCTTACTACGCTGCGAAAGAACCTCGTCTAAGAATTGTACATTCATTGGGTCGAGGATATCTTTCACAAATTGCTCATCCTTACCTTGACGAAGATCATCGAACACTTTGTTCTTCAAGTCAGACTTAGTTGCTTTTGCTTCTACCTTCTTAATACCGAGCTTCGCAAAGTATTCTTCGAAGTCGTAGAAGCTGCACATAGTTCCTATGCAACCTACATAGTCATTCTGTGTCATAGCGTATATACGCTGACCGTGGCATCCGATGTAATATCCAGCTGAGCAACACATCTGTTCATAGAATGTAAGGATAGGTTTCTCGCAACTGCGTAGTGTTTCGCTTAGACGATCGAGGTACCACGCTTCACCACCTGGTGAATTGATGTGAAGGAAGTGACAAGATATTTGCGGATTAGCTTCAGCAGCAAGCAGGTCTGATTGAAGCTGCTTACTTGAGAAGTAGTAATATGAATCGGACATCACGGTACCGAACACACGATGATAAGCAATACTATTATCAGGCAATTGCTCATCATTGAACTCATCAGTAAGTGTAATAGGAGCGGTGTTTTCTTGATTCGTTATCTTCTGAATATCCAAGAGAGCAAGATGTGACTCGAGCTGATACCAACTATGGGTATTAAGGTAAGCAAGCATTTCATCTTTCGTCATGCTGAGCGCAGACTTCATCTCAGGTTTATCTGGTGCTTTACCACTGAGCGGAAAGGCTGTTAACATAGCCTGTCGAAATCCGTCAATAGTTATGAATAGAGGCTTCCCTGAGACAAGTAGAGACTGTAATTCTTTCATCAATATTCTTTTTGATGCGAATTTACTATATAATAAGGTGTAGGCAAAAGACCTACAGAAGGGGGGCTGTGAGCATTTTACACTTGATTACGAGGTTTGCGGAGTTCAAATTTGAAGATATCTGAACACGTGCAGGAATATCTGACGTTCCGATGTTATGAGTTTTCCTATCAGATGTCTTGATTGTAACGATAGCACTTCTCTCTATTGCGAAGATCCTGCGAGTTTCTTCGTCGGGTAAGTCTATAACTATGGTTTTATCGCAGTTCCAATAATTACCAGATTCATTGTCAGTAAGTTGTGGTATATATGAGAATGTGTCTGCTATAAACTCATACACTTTCTTCTTTCCTTCTCTATTTGGATTTACAAGTCTCACTTGTACGGTGTTTAAAAACTCTAACATATCATAAAACATTTGAGTGACAAAAACGATAGTTTGGTATGTATTAAAAAAATATTAAATACATGCAACTTTTTGATACTTACGAACCTTCTTGGGTCTAAGTCGGTTTCGGAAGCGGTAGTAATTCTTCAATAATGCATCTGAAGATATAGACTTCAATTGATAGCTACGAATGAAGTCATAGATAACATCGAGGTTTCTCTTCTGTCGACCGAACTCTTCATTCTCCAATAGAATACGATGGAGTTCGAAATTGAACATCCTTCGTATCTGAGCTTCTATTTCCTTAGCTGCTGCTGGAGATAGGTAATTGTAGTAAGCAGGATCTTTCCAAGGGCTTGCGATAGCACCAGCCTTGCGCTGTGGTAAGTGAATACGGAGGTTGCCGTTTACGACATCAGGTTGATTGCTGCGCTGCTTGGTCATATTCTCCCATACGCAGAAGTATAGGTCCGTGGTGCTTGGAATCTTGACACCACCAGTGGTGGTATCTTTTCTATATTTTGCACTGATATACTCTGCAAGGTACTGTTCAATTTGAATTGTAACAACTCGTTTTGCAGACCATTTTTTTTCTCCATATCCTTTTTTAGTTTTTAGCCGTCCTACCGTCCTACATTCCTACAAAATTAGACTTAATTAACGCAAAGTTACAGATTATCAATGAGATAACAAAATTTTATCACTCAAAAGTTTTATTATTTCACTCTCTTTTTTCATTCTACAATCCTACAAAAACACATATTTTGTAGGACGACGAATCCAAAACAGAGAAAAACACGAAAAATCCTATTTCCTACAACGTCCTACAATCCTACAAATAAATAATTAAATCCTATTTCTTATAATAATAATATAACTATTTGATTTATAGGTATATATGTATAATATAGGTTTGAAAAGAAAAACAATTTGTAGGATTGTAGGAATGTAGGACGGTATTTTTCTGAAAATTTATTTTCAAAAGTCACGTTTTCGAGGTTTCTTCTGAAAATTGGGGGTACGGGGGATTCTTTCGCCACCTTCAGCAATAAAGAATGTGATATGGTATTGATATGATATGTGATATAGATAGAAAAAAATGAGCCGTGCCTATTCATCCGAACTGGCACGGCTCTAAAGGAATTTGATACTTTCATTAAAAAGGTTCATCACTTCCGTCTGACGGCTCAAATGGCAATTCTTGCGGAAGAGTTTTTTTCGGTGGTTCTTCAGTTGTGTTAGTTACCTTAGTTTCGACAGGCTTGCTTTCTTTATTACTGTCCTCAGCATAGTCTCTTCTAAAGTCTATATTGTATGACTCGACAAACTTGTCGTAATCTATAATGATAGCACTTGTAGATGTGCTCTTCTGCTTACGCAGCTTAACCATACTTCCATCACGAAGGTCTGCGTCGTCGACCGTCTCCTCCCATATGAATCTTCTTGAAGATACTGTGCCGACGTATGAAGAATGACTACGTAGGTTTTGTTCTATCGTTGACAGCGTGCTATTCTCATTGTTATATCCGCTTCTGTCGAAGATACTGAAGACTGCACTCAAGCGTAAGAACATAATATTAGCACCTGCTTCAAAGGTGAAGGTCTTGGCGTCTCCACGTGAATCTTTACCTGTGACCTTCTTGGGTTGCTCGATAAGAAACTCACGTCCTTCTATGATTTGTCTCGTGTCAATCATATTGTTGACAGCTGTGAAGAACATCGCCAGCTTATCAGTGCTACGAATAAGTGACAACTGAAATTGCACCTTCTCTTGTACAATCTTGAAGAACTCATCGTAGGTGAATGGTAGGCGAAGGTTAGAGTATCGCTCGATTAGTTTGACTGTTCCCAAGAAGAGAGATGCTGTCTTCATCAGGCGGTCCATCTCGCCAGAGTTGATGAGGTCTTGCTTTAGTTCGTTATACGCTTCTTGTTTAAGGCTTCTGAAATGGTCCATGAACATAGGACGAAGTTCCAGGATCTGAAGGAGCACGTTCGAAAGACCTATCTTGTTTGGGTCTTCAATAGTCTTCAGTTCTTCGAAGAGGCGCACTTCTTCTGGTGTGCGGTTTCGAGGCTTTGGCACCTCGCAAACAATCACACGACTCATAAGAGCGTTGTCATCACGTTGCGGTGTCTCTTGACCGCAGATGATGACAGGGGCAAACACCTTATCATTCTCAATCTCTCGTCCAGATGTACCTTTTCTCTTCTGTTTACCGTCACCGTCATATACGATACCTTTCAGAGCTTGGAACTTTGTATCGCTTATATCCTTGTTGTTGTATTCGTCAAGTACAACGGGGACATCTTTAAATGTACCCATAATGGTAGACATCGCAGCATCGGTACCAGTGTTAAGGTTGAAGATAGGTATATTAGGAGAAATGAATAGCGAGCGGATTGATATTGCTATCTGTGTCTTACCAGACGACATCGGACCCATAAAAAATGGAGCGGTGAAAAGTCTATCGATGCAGTGGATGTTGCTTCTGAAGGCGCACATAATTGCAAAAACTAAAGCCCATTTACCATTGTCATTAATCTTATACACCTGGTCCATCAGTGATGCCCACTTTTCGAAGCTGACCTTCTTCTCAGCTGGAACCTCTTTATATACAAGCTGACTGATAAGCTCGTACTTATCTGATTGCTTACCACTACCTGCATAGATAGTTGAAAAAGCAGGAAGATAGTAATTGTTTTTATTGTGCGTAACCACACCCAGTTCATTAACGGGGTCGAATACCCACTGACCGTCGACATTGTGGAAGATACCATTCGCAAAGGCAAAGAACTGTTCATCTGTCTTTCGACTCATACCTTCGCTCTGCTGATTACCGTAGATTTTCACCTCCGAACACATTACGAAGTGGCGACTCATATATGTTTTGATTGCCTTCCATTGCCACTCTTCACCATTGAAGTTCACAGCTTCGTAATTGATTAATACCTCCTCAATCGAGGACATCTTCAGCATTGCTTTAGAAGGTATTTCTATATATACATAGGTGTCTCGTAATATCTACGATTGATGCGCAGCACACGCTTATTCTGTTCGAAATCATCTGAAAAGATATGGAGTAATGGTGTCATGAAGAAGTCAGCGACTTGTGTCATACCATTACCATTCTTGTTGCGAAACATGTAGCACACTGGCTCGCTCTTCTTGTTGAGTCGTGGATAATAGCCACTCTCTTTCCACATCCTCTTGTACTCTTCGTTCTCTTGTACATAGTCTGGAGGGTCGTTCACATCGAACTCTTCGTCATCGAGGTTGTCTGCTTGCATACTCACCTTCATTGCAGACTTACGCTTGAGGACGAAAGGTTTTCTAAGCTCGTCAAACTGACCCTTGGTCAGATTGAGGTAAAAACAATAATTAGCCTTGTTAACAGTTATAACTGTGTCATCAGCGTAAGAAGATAACTCGATGCATCGTGAGATTAATGGAACACGGTTGCCCCGAAAATCGCGAAGAAACACACCATGAGTATCCATGTAATTGTCTAAAAAAGATATTGTGCTGCCAATAGAATTAAAATCTATTCTGATACCAGCACGATACATATCTGCAAGTGCATGTAAGTAGTCGCTTTCTTCACCGTCTTTGGTCAGGGAACATCCGATGTCAGAAGACTCGAAGTAGCAGCAGATGCGACGTAATTCTTGAATATCATTACTTGAAGGACGACCTGAAACGTATACGATAGGTTCTTCGCCATAGCCATCGAGAAATTCCTGCATAATAGACGTAATTCTTGCAGGAGAATCATTTTTGAGATTCTCTTTAAGAGCGTCAAGCCCAAAGATACCAGACGGTGTATTTGTTTGCTCGATCGATTCTTTTAAATTGGTACGAATGCTTCGCACCTTATTGTCTATTATTCCGATTTTACTTCGGAAATCTTCCGCAATTGATTTGATATATTCCAAACGCAGAACAGAGTCTTGCACACACGCTACGAGGGAACAGATGGAGTTCAAGCAGTCTGTGATAACTGTCTCATCCTTGTAGCCTCGTGGAAGAATCATACGCTTGAACGCCTTTGGGAAAGGTTCTGTGAGTTCCTTTAACTTCTTGCTTGTAAGGCTGCCGTGTGCTTTAGCGAACTCGTCTGGGTCCATACCTTTTTCAAGACGGATGCAGCGCACCTTTGCCCCAGCCTTCAAAAGCAGCTCACAGTTCTTTAACGATGCCTTGACACCAGCAGGGTCGGCATCGTAAATCATTATGATGTCATCTGTGAAGCGAAGTAGTAATTTCACTTGATCTTCAGTGAATGCGGTGCCACTTCCACCTATAACATTCTCGACACCTACCTTATGCAGAGACATTACGTCAAACTGACCTTCGACAAGATAAGCAAAGCCTGTCTTACCAATACTCTTGCGTGCCTGGTATAATCCGAATATGTGCTTACCTTTTGTAAACAGAGGCGTTTCGCCTGTGTTTACATATTTACCTGTCTTGTCATTTGGAGTTACAATTCGCCCAGAGAATCCTACGACATGACCTTGCATGTCGTAGAAAGGAAACATTAAGCGGTCACGGAACCTGTCGTATAAGCGACCTTCGCTATTCCCAAGTACATCTACTTCTTGCAGTAATTCTTGTGAATAACCAGCTCTTGACAGCTCTGTAAGAGCAAGATTACCCATAGGAGCATAACCAACACCGAAGTCGGTCAATGCTTTGTCGGGAAGACTATATCCACGTGATGCAAGGAAACTCTCTGCTTGCGCAAGGTTCTTCTGAAAGAACTTTGCAGCAGCGTCTATTGCGATGCGCTGCGCTTCCTTTTTCTTGTAGGCAGCTTCTTCCTCTGGTGTGAGTTCCTTGGTAGGGAACTCAATGCCTGCTTGATTAGCACACCAGCGCAGAGCCTCTATGAAGCTTAGGTTTAGGTGATGTTGTACAAAGGATATAACATCTCCACTCGCTCCACACACGAAGCAGTGGTAAGTCTGTCTTGATGGGCTGACGACCATAGATGGCGAATGGTCATCATGGAAAGGGCACACGCCCTTATAGTTCGCACCTGTCTTGTGCAGGCGAGTAAAGGTTTCTATTACATTTACAATGTTTAGAGCTGACTTTACCTTTTCAATGAAATTTTTATCTATCATATTCCTTATTCTTCATTTTCCTCGAACAAATCCAATTGGCGTGAGTCAAGTGCTTCTTGCAAAGTTACGCCTAAGTATTCAGCTACCGCAGCATACTCCTTACTGTGATGTTTTTTCGTCCATAGTATAAGTCCCAAAAACGACGTTGATTAATTCCCGTTTCTGTGTAAAAGGTTCTTGTAGGCGTGAAGTCTTCGGGGTGTCGGAACTTTATCTTCAACATTTCCATAAGGATATTGCGCTTGACTTGCAATCCGACAGTAAGGCGATTGCGCAATGCAAAGAGGCGAACAGACATAGCACTTCTATTCAATGCTCTTCCCATCTGTTCAAATGACAGCTTACCAAGATTATTCTTGACAAAGGTAGCATCACCTTCTGTCCACCGTTTATTAGCTATTTTGTTTCTAATCATATCTATAGGAGTCTAAGTTAAGAAAATAATATCTAAACATCCTTCAGAAACAGCACATGGTTGTACTGGAGGTCAAAACACAAAATCGTTGTAGCTTCGGTTGGATGAATGCGCCCAAGTTGAACCTGAGCGTATATCCGTAGAGCTTCGTGTAATAATCGAAGTTCTCGTTCTGAAAGGTCTTGTATGGAGAATTTTCCCCAGTTATCTTTATCTATAAACATTTCTTTCTTAGATATTCTGTCACATCCTGCCTGATTTCCTTTCGTAGTGACGGAGGTAATGTTAACTTTTGATTAGGAGCCTTGTAAGAAAACTGAAAAGACATCCTAAAACCCATTTTGCGGATTGCCTTTTTTCTAACTTTTCTAATGCTGGTCATAGTTATTCAAATTTAAGGTCATACAATTTGTTTCTTTCCAGCGAGCTACCAAAGACTCCTACAAGGTCACCATCTTCTTTATTTTCTCTCCATTCAAATTCAGTAGAGAAACCCTCTCCTTTTTCATTCCAAATGATACCTTCATTCTCGAGATGACCCGTCGCTTGGCGGACATGTCCATGGCTTAGTTTCATCTCGTCGATTACGATAGCTAAGCCTAATAAGTCAATTGCTTTTTCAAATTCCTTTGTTTTCATAAGATTGTTTTATTTGTTTTACATTCTTTTTCCGTAGAATACTGAACATACTTTTCAAGTAAGGTACAGTAAATACCATTTATGCACATGCGATGAGAATCACAGTTTAGACATTCTTTATGCATCAGGGAAGAGCTCGTTTTCAGGTATGTTAAGATAGTCTGAGATTACCTTTCTCTTCTGTGGGGCTGGAGTAAAGTCGCCCCTTAACCATCTATAGACAGTACTTTCATTAACACGGCATAACTTCATAATCTTTGATATCTCTTCTTTGCGCTGATTAGGAAGAGAATATATGTACTCTTTGAATCTCATTTTTATTTTTTTTATATTCATTTTATTGCGCCCTCGATATATTTTTATTATTTTCGTGGCGCAAGTAATACTTGCGTAGCGCAAAGGTCTAACATTTATTTGAAATAACAAAATAAATGAGAGATTATTTCTCTCATTTATTAAAAAATAATGAAAATGGAAGAAGAAACTATTACTAATCGCATCGTTCAATTGATGAACAAAGAAGGGCATACGATAAATACGTTCGCTCGAAAATTGAATATATCTTGGACTTCGGCTAATAATATCATCACTGGTCGCAACGCACCTAATTATGAAACCATAGTTAAGATTTTAACGAGTTTTGAAAACATTGATGCTAACTGGTTGATAATGGGGCAGGAAAGACGAGAAGAAACTAATGAGGATAAACTTTATTCTGTTATTTCGATGCAACAGAAAACCATAGAAAATCAACAGAGAACAATAGACCGATTAACAGCGAAGCTCGTTGAAAACGTATCTGAAGATTCTGTTTAAAAAGTGGCGGATGTCGTATAATTAAGATGCGCCTAAAAGGTTTTTAAGAGTGTTTTTACGGTGTTTTTATTCAAACATTTTAATTAAAAAATCACTCAAATATTTGATAGTAAAGACAATGTAAGATTTATATTGTCGGTGAAAACTCGGTGAAAATTAACTAAGAACTAAAAATAACCCTATTGAATATCAGCAAGTTAGAAAGGTGAAATCTAAATCTGAAATCTGGTCATCCCGACAGAAAAAGGGAAGAAGCCGTCTGGTTTCTTCCCTTTTTGGTTTTATTGGGCTAATTAGCCTTATTAGCCTAATTAGGCCTATAAGCCTTATTAATTATCATTCCCTTAGTTTTTCTCTGCAATCTTCAAGGATTGCCATCAACTCATCCATCTTTGTTGTGCGCAACATAGCGATGCGTGTCTTCTTAAAATCAGGGATTCCTTTGAAGATTGGCGATGCAGCTAAGTGTCGACGTGTGTGCAAGATACCACGATGTTCGTCGATACGTTCCACATTAATGCGTAGCATTTCTTCAAGTATATCAATCTTGTCATCGATCGTCAACTGCTTCTCACCTTGATTAAAGAGCCACGGACAACCGAAGGTTGCACGACCAATCATCACCGCATCAACACCATAACGGTCGAACTTCTCGTGCGCTTCTTCAATACTTGTAACATCACCATTGCCAATGATGGGGATATGAATACGTGGATTGTTCTTCACCTCACCAATCAATGTCCAGTCTGCCTCACCTGTATACATCTGTGCGCGAGTACGTCCATGAATGGTTAATGCCTGTATACCACAGTCTTGTAGCTGCTCTGCAAGGTCGGTAATAACCAAGTTATCGTTGTCCCAACCTAATCGAGTCTTCACAGTGACAGGTGTGTTGACAGCCTTTACGACCTCTCTTGTGATGTCAAGTAGCAGTGGGATGTTCTTCAACATACCAGAGCCAGCACCCTTGTTTGCCACCTTCTTCACTGGACAACCAAAGTTAATGTCAATCACATCGGGCTTTACCTGTTCTACAATCTTAGCTGCTTCAACCATTGAAGCTACATCCCTGCCATATATCTGTATTCCTACAGGACGCTCACTATCGTCAATGACTAATTTTGAAAGTGTCGACTTGATACTACGGATGACGGCATCAGCCGACACAAACTCCGTATATACCATGGCTGCACCGAAGCGTTTACACATCTTGCGGAAGCCAATATCTGTCACATCTTCCATTGGAGCCAAGAATAGTGGGCGTTCCCCCAAATCTATTGTTCCTATTTTCATAGGTGCAAAGGTAACGAAAAGGCTTTGAATAGTAAAGGAGTAAGAAGGCAAAAAAGCAAAAGGAGGGAAAGTTTTAAGGCTCTTCCGTTCAATGTGTGGATGCTTTTCGTATTGCTTTAACGTATGAACCATAGCTACTCATTAAACAAAAACTTGGCTAAGACAGTCAACATTCTATCCGATTATCATCCTTTTTCATTGAAAATCATTTCTTTTTAGACTTCGAAAATACGCAGATAAAGATTTGAAAAATCATTACATAATTTCAAAGAAAACTTCTATAACTAACGCCAAAAACACATATAAGAAGCAGTTTTGCAACCAACAGTAAATCAATTAGTTATAAAACGGTATGATGAAAGGTGCTTAATTGGACTTCAAAAGGGCGTTAGTAAGAGTCTTAAAGGGCACCTTTTGCAAGCCAAAAGGGTGTTAATTCGAGTGCTATTTACGCCCTTTTAAAAATCGAGATTAGAATTTTCTTTACAATGAAGACTGTGTGGTAAAGGATAATTCATTGGGTTATACGATGGCAGATGAGGTAGAGGGAAAGGGGATATGAAGTTTGTTCTTCTAAGATTTGGGCTGATGAACGAATTAGCTTGTCAACTCATAAACTTGTCAACTTGTCAACTCGTCAACTACCCATATCATAAAGTTCAATGTTCAAACCTCAAAGTTCAAAGGTAAAATGAGCGATTGGGGGGGTAACGGAAGAACCGATTTTCTGGGTATATCCGTAATTATTATATGCTCAGGACACGCTTTTCCATGTATGCCGATAAAAAAGCAAATTCACCTCAAATTATTTTTGCTGTCATTACTGTCATTCAAAGTCGAAGCTTAACTAATTAGCTTACAATGGGGTTACATGAAATGTTAAAAGTGACAGCAAATCAAAACAAAACTATTCTTGTAAGATGTATAACGGTTTTGCTCTTGTTAGGGAGTTTTATAACTCCATAGAATAGAAGTACTTTCACCTACAAATTAGGCTGGATAACTGTTTATTAACACCCCTCTATTACCCATATCTTCTCAAAAAATATTAAATAAATGAGTAAAAAGATTGTTAATTGCGATATTATTTATAATTTTGCAATAATTATAGAATTAGAAGGTGAAAAGATTGAATAGCCCAGAGTAACAAAGTGTTGATTCTTGTCGTGTTAGGGATAAGATTATAAACACATAACCACTCCTTTCTGTCTTATTTTTTTTATAACCCACATCATTGCGGGTCAAGTGAATTATATTGAAAATGAAAACAATAGAAACAAGAAAACTAAATTATCTTAGACCGATAATATCGGTTTGTAATATCGTTGAAGAAAGCTTTATTTTAGCGACAAGTCCTAATGTTCGCCCTGGTGGAGATAATAATGGCTCTGTCACCGTAGAGCCTCTTGTACCAGATCATGGCGATAATGATGACGAGTTATATGGATAATTAAATATAGATAAGAATAAAGAATAATGAATAAGACATTTTTTTATCATGCACTCTCTGCCTTGTTTGTAGGTGGCATGGCATTCTCTGCTGTATCTTGTGCGGATGATGATTTGGCTGAGAAGACCAATAATGGTGACACGGAAGCTGCTGTACGTTTTGATGTAAGCGATTCACAGGAAGATGCTCAGACGCGTGGTGCATTAACTCGTGGTGCAATTACTCCAGGTTTGACTGACAAAGACCTTGATGGTAAGAAGTTAGCCGTAGAGAGTTCAGAGAATCTCGACGTATGTTTGATTGAGACAACCGTAGAGGGTGTTAACCCTGTAAAGCTCGAACCAGGTACACGTGCGAATATAACTACATTAGAAAAGCTTACCGACTTCTCATCTACTGGTGTTCGCGGTACTGCAGCAAACGCTATTAACAAAGAGTGGTTCAACGAGGAGAAAACAAGGAATAATGGTATACTCTATAATACAATATCTTGGTCTTGGATTCAGCCTCACGGCCGTTTCTATGCTGTCTACCCAGAAAGCACAAACGGCAGCAATGGTATTAAGTTTACCAAGCCAAACGGAACAGCTGCGCCAAGTCTTGAGTTTACCGTAAATACTGACGTGAGAAAGCAGGTAGACCTTATGACTGCTTGCTCTGACAACGTGCATTATGCTACTCGTTTCCAAGCTCCGAGAACTAATCTTCAGTTCCGTCATGCTTTGACAGCTATTCGTTTTGCTGTGGGACAGAACCTTTCGTTCAACAAGACAATCAAGGACATCACACTCAAAAATGTATTGATTAAGAGTAAGTACACACTCTCTAACAAGCTTGATGGTACGGGTGCTGCATGGAATCATAGTGGATACGATACACGTGAAAATGTGACTCTTAGCAACGTGAATTATAACACCAATGAGAATGCTAACAGTATTATAAGAGATAGAAGTAAGTATAATAATTCAAATGAAACCAACCTTACAAAGTTGGATGACAACTATACATTCTATATGATTCCACAGGACCTTGATGGTAAGGTTACTGCTGAGATTATATTTACTGATAACAGCCGTATCAAAGTACCTCTCAAAGGCTCTTGGAAGGCAGGTACAACACGTACTTATAAGTTGAGCGAGAAGAACTCTTCATGGACTTATACTATCACAGCGACAAGTCCTAATGCTGTTGCCTACAATGGTACACAGGCTAATTATAAGATTGAGAGCTACCGCGAGGTAAATGGTACTAAGCAGCCTGTTGCTTGGAAGGTTGTTGGCTACAGCGTTGACAACGGTACTTCATGGACAACTACCAAGCCATCATGGTTGAAGAGCCTTAGCAAGGAGCAAAGCAATGGTGGTACAGTAGATGAACAGGGTACAGCAACCTTGGGTACTGACATTGTAGACCTCGTAGCAGAGCGTAATAAGACTCTTCAGAATGCTGCGCCATTGGGTACAGCCACTGCACCTTATAACCTCTCAAATGCTACTGGTGCTGCAGCCGTACAGAACACAGCTAATAGCTATCTTATCTCTGCACCAGGACATTATATGATTCCATTGGTATATGGTAATGCTATTAAGAATGGTCAGACAAATAGCAGTGCATATATAAGTTCAGCACCAGCAACTCCTCTCTATTTTGGAAGCCCTGCTAAATGGACAGATGTTGTTCTTCGTAATTTCGTAGACCATAACGGCAAGCCTATTACAGACCCATGGATTGAAAAGACAAATGGCAGAGCTAATAATGGTGTCGATGGCGCAGAAGTTACTTGGTCTGATGAGAACAATCTTGTTACACTTCCTGGTAGTCCTATCTATCGTGATGCAAATGGTAATACATTTGTAAAGTTTGAGGTTAAGAAAGAGAATCTCAAGAGCGGTAATGCAGTAATCTCTGTTAAGAAGGGAAATACAATTCTATGGTCATGGCACTTGTGGTTTGCACCAAAGAATGCACTCGACAAAATTAAGGTAACCAACAGCCAGAACAAGATTTATGAGTTCACCAACGAAACTTTAGGTTGGAAGCCAACCACATGGACAGGTACATCTTATTCTACTCCACGTACTGTAAAGGTGAAGGTTGAGCAAACACAGGCTAACAATGGTGTTAAGCAAATTGCAATAGTTACCATTACACAGAATCCTGGTCTTACAAAGAAGAGTGGTACAACAACGTTCTACCAGTGGGGACGTAACAATGCTTTCCCTGGTACAGATGCAGCACTTCCACAGGGTAGTATCGTTATGGGAGACAACCAGATTCACATGAGCAATAAGATTCGGAAGCCAAACACCTTCTTCACAACTAAATTTGTGGGTGGTAACATTGATCAGAATGATGGATTGACAAAATGGCATTACTTCTATAACCTCTGGTCTATGAATAATAACCGGCGTGGAGATAAGAATGCAGCAAACAACATTGATGTTGTCAAGACCATTTACGACCCATGTCCAGTAGGCTTCAACGTTCCAACCAATGGTGCTTTCTCTGGTTTCACTACAAATGGACAGAATGAGGGACCAATGAATGTAAATGGAACCAACGTTAAGGCTACCTATGAATTAAATTCAGGACATATCTTCTGGACCAATAGTAGCAAGACTGAGACCATTTACTTCCCAGTAACAGGTTTTAGAGAAGCAAAAGATGATAAGATAAAAGAAGCAAACAGTTTTGGTGATTATTGGTCTGCTGATCCACAAGACTACAACAACGGTTGTGTAATGGGCTTCAGCTATGACAAGGTTTATCCTCTTTTCCTCAACATTCGTACCTACGGCTTCGCTGTTCGTCCTGTTGCTGAGAAATAAAACGAAGGCTACATAGCAAGCAGCGTAACGCTGTATTTACTATAGTTTACTTGTGTAGGCTGTATCAAATTAGGAGCAATCCTATTTTGATGCAGCCTTTTTTGTTGCACAGGGAAACTGGTATATTTCATAATTATGGATTTTGAACTATGAATTTTGAATTAAAAAAAGGGCTGATAAGCTGCGAGGATAGCCCTCACAGCTTATCAGCTGAATATATTTTAGCTTGTATTAGACGGTGCTAATACACTTTAAGATTACTTCTTCTCCTTATAAAGGTCCTGGCAAGTCTTCCAACCGAAGTGCTTGTAAAGCTCGTTCAGACGGGTTTCACGTACCTTGAAAGAAGCGAAGTCCTTCTTGTCGTTCTCTGTCCAACCAGTCTCTGCCATAGCTGCAACACGTGGGAGGAGCTGGA
>ERZ651108.343-NODE-343-length-23717-cov-10.338813_pt1 | contig 23717 bp, 20 predicted proteins | sample MGYA00512173_ERZ651108 | MGnify/ENA metagenome assembly ERZ651108 | reverse complement strand
TAGAGCAACAGACTCATAATCTGGAGGTCCCTGGTTCAAGCCCAGGCTGGTCCACGCTGAAAATCAAGCACTTACGAATTTCTCGTAAGTGCTTTTTCTTTTCTTGGTGGACATGAGGTGAACATAGAACGCTCAATGTGACTTTGGGGTGACCTTCCGTAATTTAGTGTGATTTTTGGGGAGTCCATGAAATGTTTTCTTTTCAATGTGAAAGTTGATTGACCATCGTACGGACAGATTCTTCCTGGCCTTTCCGCATAGTATTATAAAGACAGTCTGGAATCTTAAATGCAGTTTTTCGATGAAAGTATATTCTATCTTGGATTCGATATAAGGTACTCTCATTTATTGACCTATGATTCTTTTTCAATTTTTCTAAATTGTTATCAATAAATGATTTCAAAGACTCACATGATTCAATGTCATCCAGATTCTTTTTCATTGTAGAAAAGAACCATTTAATTATAGGAACGAGAGGAACGCCAACAAATACAATTGCAGTTTGTATTCCTTCATTTCTATAAAAGCTGACTAAAAGAATTAAAAGCGAAACTACTATAGCAATGGTGGAAACTATGTAATTGAATCGTCTTCTTAGTTTTGAGTCATAAGCAAGATTAGTTCTTTGACAAATAAGAATAGCTTCCATCCTGTTCAGCCCATCTATCTGGGAATCATACCAATTACGAAAACCATCATTTGACAGATTGCCTAAATTATCACTGATATTTTCAAGAGATGTTTTTTACCCCCATAAATGAGAATCCCATTCCATTTCAAAAACTTCACTATCGAATAGTTGTTGGATTTTTGCAGCCAACTTTCGATGTTTACAGACTTTTGATTCAAGAATGAATCCCGCAACAAGGGCTACTACGCCATATGCCATCATTGCATTTAATGCGAAATGATCATCAGGACTGAGGAACATTCTACCAATAGATATTACCACTGGTATGAATGCACAAAAAACCATATACGATATGGAATAGCAGCCAGCTTTTGTATAAAGATGGCGGGCAGCTTTGAGCTGATTAATGTGGCCTTGACTATTTTCTAGTTCTACAATATTATTCTTTGCCATATTTAGGGAATTCATTACCAAATATTTTAATCCATGTATTTATTGCAGCTTCTGTCATGTAATTCTGCTCATATTGAATAGCAGTACTAGCTTCAGAGGCATCTTGTGATGCCATTATTGCCAATCTTCTTCTGTCTTACAAATCCAAATCATTAATGCTACCCTGAAATCCTTTTGGGTCATAATAATCCCTCATTATTAGGGAAGATAAATCATCTAAAGCACTTTTAACAAGTTGGGGATACGTCATATGGAATGAGTATAAACTATTAGCCCAATCAATCATTAAGTTTTCAAAAAGGTAAGAACTAACTTCATCCCCCCAATGTTCCTTTTTCCAGTATTTCATAAGTCTTATCGCTGGCAATAATGTCCCATTGACCCGTTGGTTTGCTTGGGTCACTCTGTTTTGATCTATCCGAGAATCCGTTCCTTTCCAGCTTCCTTTGCCATCAGGTATAACATAGAAACCCGTTGTGGTATAGAAACATGGGACGATGTCAAAGTTCCATTCATAAGAAGATAATTGAAGAGTTACTGCTTCTTGGTTACGATGGATCTCTGCTTTACTATATCTAGGTATATTACAAAGTTCCTTTTTGATAGCCTCAATCATTTTTCTGGAATTGAGAATATTTCCATCGCAATAATCTGGAAGCAACTTCGCATGAGGGTTATGGACATAAATAGGATATGTTTTTCTGGTTATCTTTGTCACATCATCCGTTGTACACCCTTGCGCATCAAACATAATCATAATGTCGATGTCATCCAAAGGTCGAATTTTGGTGTTTCTTGCAAAAGATCCAAAGAAAATATGGTTAGCCCCATTATATAATGGCGGTATCCTCTCGCTATTAGAAAGCTCTTCAATTTTATGAACAAGCCAGTCACGGCTTGCTCTTGCTGTAGTCGTTCGCTCGGGATTAAGATTAACGAAATCCCTCATAAAAACATCAAAACACGAATTTACACTGTATGGCATATAATATCTTTTATTGAAGTCATCAGCAAAACAGATGCCAAGCCGTAAAATGACTGTTTATTTTGATGTCGAGTAAAAAATGCAGGTCAATCATGTCACTATAACTGACAAATTGGCGTTTTCTTCAAATATTTTGCGGTATTAACTCATTTTTATCTATGAGAAGAATATATTTGGCAAAAAACATGTAACTTTGCACCAAGAATACACATTATTAATATATGGATAGTAAGCATCTCAACCGAATTAAGGTCGTTTTAGCCGAGAAAGAAAAAACGAACAAGTGGTTGGCAGAACAACTGGGTAAAGACCAAGCAACCATTTCCAAGTGGGTTACGAATACAACGCAACCTAATTTGGAGATGCTATTGCTAATAGCAAAAGTGTTAGAAGTTAACGTTAATGATTTGGTTCGTCCTTTAGAATAATGGCAAAGAAAACAAAAATAAAGACATCAGGCCTCTTTGATGCGCCCAAGACCGCGCTAGAGCTTAGGCTGGAAGGTGTACAGAACTTGTACAACTTCTTGTTTGAGGCGTGCAATATCATACGCGGGCCTGTGAGTCAAGACAACTTCAAGGATTATATAACGCCAATTCTCTATTATAAGCGCATCAGCGATGTGTATGATGAGGAGACATTAGATGCTCTTCAGGAGAGTGGCGGCGATACAGAATATGCTTCGCTTCCAGAACAGCACCGCTTTGTCATCCCTGATGGCTGTCATTGGCAAGATGTGCGAGAGCGCACCGAGAATCTTGGTTCTGCCATCGTGGGTGCCATGCGTGGCATAGAGTTGGCCAATCCAGACACGCTCTATGGTGTGCTCAGTATGTTCAGTGCTCAGAAGTGGACGGACAAGAAGAATCTCTCCGATGGGAAAATACGTGACCTTATTGAGCATCTGAGCACTCGCAAGCTGGGTAACAAGGACTATCCTACCGACTTGATGGGTGATACTTACGAGATTCTGCTGAAGAAATTTGCTGATGACTCAAAGGCCAAGGCCGGTGAGTTCTATACTCCTCGTTCTGTGGTGCAGTTGCTTGTCCGCATCCTCGACCCACAGCCTGGCGAAAGTGTTTATGACCCTGCATGTGGATCTGGCGGTATGCTTATAGAGGCTGTCCACCACATGAATCATAGCAGCCTGTGTTGTGGGAACATCTTTGGACAGGAGAAGAATGTGGTCAACTCTGCCATCGCAAAGATGAACCTCTTCCTGCATGGCGCAAGCGATTTCAACATCATGCAGGGCGACACCTTGCGCAACCCGAAAATCTTGCAAGGAGGCGAAGTTGCAAAATTCGATTGTGTGATTGCCAATCCTCCTTTCTCGTTGGAGAAATGGGGTTCGGTGGAATGGTCATCCGACAAATATGGTCGTAACATCTGGGGAACGCCCAGCGACTCATGCGGTGACTACGCTTGGATTCAACATATGATAGCATCGATGGCTCCTGGCAAAGGGCGTATGGCAGTAGTGATGCCACAGGGTGTTCTTTTCAGAGGTAATGAAGAAGGTCGCATCCGTGAGAAACTGGTGAAGAGTGACATGGTGGAAGCTGTTGTTACCCTTGGTGACAAGCTCTTTTATGGAACAGGGCTCTCTCCGTGCTTCCTGGTTATTCGCAAGATGAAACCTGCGACTCATAGTGCGCGTGTCCTGATGATTGACGGTACAAAGATACTGACCCCCAAGCGTGCTCAGAATATCTTGGAACAGAAGGATGTTGACCAATTGTTCGAGCTGTATGTCAACTATGAGAACGTAGAAGATTTCTCGCAGGTGGTCACGCTCGAAGATATTGCAGCCAAGGGTTACGACCTTTCTCCCAACAAATATGTGCAGTACCACCGCGAAGCGATCAAGCCTTATGCAGAGGTGCTTGCAGCGTTTAAGGCTGCTTACGAGGAAGTGAAGTTTCGTGAGGCGGAATTCAGAAACATCATAAACGCATAGAAAGATGGAAGAACATAAGAATACGCAATACCGCCGACCTGACGAGACAATCTCATTGGATGAACTGAAATCGTTTCTCTGGGGCGCTGCCACTCGTCTGCGCGGACAAATAGACGCTGCCGGATATAAGGAATACATCTTTCCGCTGCTATTTTTCAAGCGCATTAGTGATGTATATGACGAACAGTTTGAGGGTTTTGTAGCAGAAGGCGGAGAGGAATATGCTGGTATGCAAGCTGCTGAGTTGGCCATCGGTATACCCGATGGCGCTCATTGGCTTGATGTACGCGAAGTGTCGGAGAATGTGGGACAACGTTTGGTGGAAGCGTTTATCGCTATCGAACAGGCTAATCCGGGAGAAGAAGCGGATGGTCGTGTCATCGGAGGGCTGGAAGGTATCTTTGGACCAAAAGATGGATGGACAAACAAGAATAAGATGCCCGACCATATCATCACATCTCTCATTGAAGACTTCTCACGCTATAACCTGGGCTTGTCTTCCTGCCCTGCCGACGAGATGGGACAGGCATACGAATACCTTGTGGGTAAGTTTGCTGATGATGCAGGCAATACCGCACAGGAGTTCTACACCAACCGAACGGTGGTAACGCTGATGGCAGAGATTCTCCGGCCACAACCAGACGAAAGCATCTATGATCCTACATGTGGTTCAGGTGGTATGCTTGTGAAGTGCCTTGATTTCCTTCGCCAAAAGGGACAGCCCTGGCAAGGGGTGAAGGTGTTCGGACAGGAAATCAATGCTCTGACTGCTTCCATCGCCCGCATGAACCTCTATCTGAATGGCGTGGAGGACTTCAGCATAGTGCGTGAAGATACGCTGGCGCATCCTGCCTTCGTTGATGGCAGCCATTTGAGGAAGTTCGATATAGTGTTGGCGAATCCGCCATACTCTATCAAGACTTGGGATCGTGAAGCGTTCATGAATGATAAGTGGGGGCGCAACTTTTTAGGTACTCCGCCACAAGGTCGTGCGGACTATGCTTTCATACAACATATTATTTCTTCGATGAATGAGAATAATGGCAGATGTGCCATTTTATTGCCACATGGTGTGTTGGGAAGAGATGAAGAAAAAGATATTCGAGCAAATCTTGTGGAATCAGATGTAGTAGAATGTGTCATTGGTATTGGAAGAAATCTTTTTTATAATTCTCCCATGGAAGCTTGTATTTTGATTTGCAAACAAAATAAAAGGGCAGGAAGGAAAGGAAAGATTTTATTTGTAGATGCCAAAGACAAGGTGACTCGGAAAAATGCAGAGAGTAATTTGGAACCAGAGCATATAAAAGAAATCCTTGATGCATATTTGAGGTATGATTACATCGATGGTTTCTCCAATGTTGCCACTATTAAAGAAATAAAGCAAAAAGGATATATGTTGGCAATTCCCCTATATGTTTCCAAAAATAATGAAAGCTCATATGATACAAGAAGTTCTCTAAAGAAATTTGATGAATGTAGTAGGGACATGCATGAGGCTTACCAATTATTAACCCAAATGTTTATGTAATATGAAGATAACTGATGTTGTTGACAGAATAAATGGAAATGTCGATAGATTTACAACCGAGTTGGAATACTATATCGGTGGAGAACATTTTGAGTCTAATGAATTGGAGGTAACTCAGAAGGGACTCTTAAAAGAAAACCTTGGGAAGCTAGGATTTAAATTCCATTTTGCATTTCAAGATAAGGATGTGGTATTTATGGCTCGTAACCCTCATCTACGTAAAGCTGGCATGGTGCGGTTTGCTGGACTGTGTTCAGATGCCAGTTATATTCTACGCTCTAAGGATGAAACAGTTCTCTCACAAGAGTATTTGGCAGTGATGTTACAATCAGATCATTTTTGGGATTACTGTGAAAGCCATAAAGTCGGGAGTGTTAATTTCGCAAACAATTGGTCATCAATCGCCAATTATGAATTTGAACTGCCAACACCAGAGGAACAAAAAGAAATTTCTGATAAAGTGTGGGCGGCATATCGTTTAAAAAAATCATATAAGAAACTGCTTGCTGCTACCGAGGAAATGGTGAAATCGCAATTTATCGAGATGTTTGGGAATCCTCAAAACAACTCACAGAGACGGAAAAACTGTTCGCTTTGACGAGGTGTTAACGTTTCAGCGAGGTCATGATTTACCAGAGAAAGAGCGAAAAAGTGAAGGTGCCATTCCTATTTATGGATCAAATGGTTTTGTTGGCTATCATACTGAAAGCAAGGCTAAAAATGGTATCGTGACAGGTCGCTCTGGTACGATTGGAAAAGTCTATTGCATTAAAGGTGATTATTGGCCCCTGAATACATCATTATACTCAATAGATACTCATGGGAATAATCTTACTTATTTGAAATACATGGTTGAAGCATTTGATGTCTCTCGTTTCAGTAACGGAACTGGTGTTCCAACACTGAATCGAAATGATATACACAAAGAAATGATTCCTCTTGTTGACATATTAGAGCAAGAAGCATTTGAAGTCATTGCTCATCAGGCCGATAAATCAGAATTTGAACTTCGAAAATCGATTGATGCAATAGATGCTGTCATAAAGAGTTTAATAAATAGTTAAAATAGAAATGGAGAGTAAAATAATATGTATTCCAGATTCATCGACAGGCAAAATGGAAATTGAAAGTTTACAATCATTTGTCATTGTTGGTGCAAACGGTAGCGGGAAAAGCCATTTAGGAGCTTGGATTGAAAAGAACAATCAGAATGTGTTGCGTATTTCTGCGCAGCGTGCATTGTCAATACCTGATGTTATAAGCATTAAGGATAGAGATGCATCATGGAATAAGATATATTATGGACATGAAACAAGTTTATTTAAAAGTATAAAATGGAACTACGGAAAAGAGACGTCAACTCTAATTTATGATTATGAAAACGTCTTATCTATGCTTTTTGCAGAAGATTACAGCCAGCTTCGTATAAACAATAAGACATCTCATTTTAAGGAGACTATTTCTGATGTTGTTGAGAACATTTGGAAGAGTGTTATGCCACAAAGACAACTTGTCTTGGATAAGTTTAATGTAAAAGCAAAGCATGGCGAAGAATTGTATAAAGCAGGTGAAATGTCTGATGGAGAAAGAGTCTGTCTATATCTAATAGCTCAATGCTTGTTAGCTCCTGACAATTACATAATAGTGATTGATGAACCAGAGATACATCTACATATGTCCATTATGAAGATATTATGGGATGAAATCGAAAATCATTGTCCCAATAAGACTTTCATATATATAACACACAATTTAAAGTTTGCAACATCAAGGTCCATAGCAACAAAAATCTGGGTTAAATCTTTTGATGGCCATGACAAGTGGAATTTGTCTGTTATAGACAAGGATGAAGATATCCCAGATGAGCTTCTTTTGGAAATTTTAGGTACGAGAAGTCCTGTGTTATTTGTTGAGGGCGATAAAAGCAGTTATGATATTGCTCTTTACAAGGAGGTTTTCGAGGATTACCATGTGGTTACTTGTAATAATTGCCAAAAGGTGATTGAACTCACCAAAGCCTTTAACAATGATAGAGTGAAAGCATTACATTCATATGATGTAAAAGGACTTATTGATCATGATTATTTATCTAAAGAAGAAATTGAGAACTATAAGAGACAGCATATTTACACAATCGAAGTTTCTGAAGTTGAAAATCTATTTCTAATAGAGCCATTGATAAAACTTGCAGCAAATCAACTTGGAGATAATCCAGATGAAACTTTCACTAAAGTGTCAAATTTTCTGTATGAAAAGATGGCTACCGACCAGTTTCTCATAATTAATGCTATATGCGTAAAAGAAATAAGGCATCAATTAAATGGTTTTACATCTGGTGGCCAATCTGAAATTGACATTAAAGCCGATTTAGAAAAATTATTGTCAAGAATAGATACCCATTCTATATATACTCAAATAGAAACTAAAGTTTCAAATATAATCGCCCAAAAAGACTATAAATCCATGATCATGTTATATAATAACAAAGGATTATGCAAACAAGTAAGCGGCCTAATTGGTTTTAAGAAACCATATCCGCAAATAATTCTTGATTTGCTCAAAGGAGAAAAGAGGCAAGAAATAATAACTGCATTAAAAGATTATCTTCCTCATATTTGATTACTTTTAATCTTTACAAATATTAAATTAGGTTTCAAAGAAATATAATAGAGGAGACAGAGAAGACTCAATCAGTCACACGTTAATTAAATAACCAAAGCATATAAAAGTATGATTGACAATTTAATTAATGAAATAGAACAGGCTATGCTCAATGTCCTTGACAACGAGCAGTTGAGCCAGTTGCGTAAGGTGCTTGATTATACCTTCCGCAATATTTCCGTGACCAAGAAGGAATCTGTACACACAGAAAGTAACAACCAGGCTCTTATTGACAATTTCATAGCTGCTAAAAAGGTGGAGGGGTGTTCAGATAAGTCTATCTCCTACTACAAGAGCACCATCAATAATGCGCTATTGAGGATTGAGAAAGAAGTTGTGCATATCACCACCGATGACCTACGAGGCTATTTGAACCAGTATCAGGAAGAAAGTGGTGCAAGTAAGGTGACGGTTGACAACATCCGTCGTATTCTTTCAAGCTTCTTCTCCTGGCTCGAAGAAGAGAACTACATAGTAAAGAGTCCTGTACGCCGAATACACAAAGTAAAAGTTGGCAAGACCGTTAAGGAAACCTATACTGATGAAGCCTTAGAGCAGATGCGCGACCATTGCTCCAATATACGTGACCTTGCTCTAATAGATCTGCTCGCTTCCACAGGAATGAGAGTAGGCGAACTGGTACGGCTCAACAAACGTGATATTGACTATCAGAATAGAGAGTGTGTCGTTACGGGTAAGGGAGATAAGCAGCGAAAGGTTTACTTCGATGCCCGTACCAAGATACACCTTCAGAAGTACGTAAATAGCCGTACTGATACAAACGAAGCTCTCTTTGTGTCATTACTGGCCCCAAATAACCGCTTAGAAATTAGCGGCGTAGAAATCCGTCTTCGGCGGTTTGGACGAGAGTTGAACATTCCTAAAGTTCATCCTCATAAGTTCCGTCGTACTCTCGCTACAATGGCAATAGATAAAGGCATGCCCATCGAGCAAGTCCAGCATCTTCTTGGCCATCAAAGTCTCGATACAACATTGCAATATGCGATGGTGAATCAGAATAATGTTAAGTTGTCTCACCATAAATTCATTGGATAGTATGTCGCAATTTATCGAGATGACAGGTGACCCACGAACCAATCCAAAAGGTTGGACAGTAAAGAAATTACCTGAATTGGCATCCTACTCAATTGGTCTTACATATAAGCCGGAGCAAGTTTCAGAGAGTGGAACTATTGTTCTGCGCTCTGGGAATATCCAAAACTCTAAGATTGATTTGACAGATGTTGTTCGAGTGGACTGTCCAATTAAGGAATCAATTTATGTTCAAAAGGATGATATTCTGATGTGCAGCCGAAATGGAAGTGCAGCATTAGTAGGGAAAGTGGCTCAAATCAAAGATATTAATGAGCCTATGACCTATGGTGCATTCATGACAGTGATAAGGTCTGAGTATTCAGATTTCTTATACCTCTACTTTCAAAGCAATGATTTTAGGGAACAGGTATCTACTGGGAAGTCTTCGACAATGAATCAAATTACCCAAAACATGCTCGACAAGATTTCACTTCCTTTGCCTGATGGTGACACAAGAAAGAAGCTTGCTGATATACTCCATCAGGCCGATAAATCAGAATTTGACGGGTTCAAATCGCAATTTATCGAGATGTTCGGAGGTGGTAATTGGCCACAAAAAACTTTGGGCGAAGTAGGTTCTTTCACTCGCGGAGGAGGATTTCAGAAATCTGATTTTGTAGAACATGGCATTCCTTGTATTCATTACGGGCAGATACATACGAAATTTGGGCCTTTTATAACTTCACACATCACTGAAATATCTTCTGATTTAGAATCTAAAACGAAATTTGCATCAAAGGGCGATTTAGTTATAGCAATCACAAGTGAAGATACAGAAGGGTCATGTAAGAGTACTGCCTGGTTAGGTGACTATTCAGTTGCAGTAGGAGGCCATGCAGCCATATATAAACATAGTATGAATCCGCTATACATGTCTTTCTTTTTTAAATCCACATTATTTAATCACGCAAAAATTGAGTATGTACACGGTACAAAAGTCTTTGAAATAAAACCAGATGACATAGCTAAAATATTGGTTCCGTGTCCCCCAATGAATTTACAAAATCAATTTTCTGCAATAGCTGAACAGGCCGATAAATCAGAAAATCGCCGTGAGTTGAGAATGGCAAGTTAAATCGAAAAAATAAAATACAACATATTATGGCATACTTTAACGAAGAAAACACGGTTGAGCAGATGCTCATAAATGCCGCAGGGAAATGTGGCTGGATTTATGTGGAGCCACAAGAAGTTCCGCGTCTTCCAGACGAGGTTTTTGTAACGGAATGGCTCCTTACAGCACTTATGCGATTGAATCCGATAACAGAAGACCAGGCAGCACAGGTGATTTATCACCTACGTGCAGCTTGCAGCATAGGTACAAATCATGAGGAGTTGATCAACGCTAACGACCGTTTCCGTCGTCTATTGTTTGAAGAGAACTCCTATCCTTTTGGAGAGGATGGTAAAAATATCAACATTCGTTTCTTCAGTGATGTGCCTTCTGGAAACCGCTGTGTGGTGACTAACCAATGGGAGTTCCCACGCAGGAGCAAGGAAGGAGGCAAACGTCTGGATCTTGTTTATGTCATCAACGGCATTCCCATGATAATTGGTGAAGCCAAAACTCCAGTCAAGTCTTCCGTCACATGGGCTGATGGTGCAACTGACATACTCCACTATCAAAAGAGTATTCCAGAAATGTTTGTACCAAACATCCTCACTTTTGCCAGTGAAGGACGCGAACTTCAGTATGCAGGTGTGGGATGTCCCGTTGACAAGTGGGGGCCTTGGTTTGCTGACGAAGGCCGTAGGCACGGAACCCTTGACGACGTTGAACACAACTATATATCCCTGCTCACGCCTGAACGTGTGCTTGATATATATCGCTTCTACACCGTATTCACTGGCACTTCTGGTGGTAGGAAGATAAAGATTGTTTGCCGCTATCAGCAATATCTCGGTGGTGAAGCCATCGTGCAACGTGTGCTTGGCACCTATCGAGCTGGCAAAGGGCCAAGAAAAGGCCTTATATGGCACTTCCAGGGTTCGGGAAAATCATGGCTCATGGTGTTTGCCGCCCAGAAGCTGCGCCGACAAAATGACTTAAAAGCTCCAACGGTGGTTATCGTGGATGACCGCATAGACCTCGAAGACCAGATTACAGGTGATTTCACCCGTGCTGATATTCCAAACGTGGATAATATCACCTCGAAAGAGGAACTGGAAACAAAGATTCATCAGCGCAAGATTCTCATCACCACCATCTTTAAGTTTGGTGATTTGAATGATGGAGAAGTGATTGATGACCGCGATAACATCATTCTGTTGATGGACGAGGCACACCGTACACAGGAAGGTGACCTCGGAAAGAAGATGAGAACGGCATTGCCCAATGCTTTCTTCTTTGGTTTGACGGGTACGCCTATCAACAAAAACGACCATAACACATTTGCTTGCTTTGGTAGCGAAGAGGATGAATATGGCTATATCTCAAAATATACCTTCCAGAATTCTGTTGATGATGGTGCCACTTTGGAACTCAACTTCCAGACTGTTCCTGTTGAAATGCATCTTGACGAAGCCAAGCTGCAGGAGGAGTTTGACGCACTGACTGACCAAATAAGCGAAGAGGACAAGCAAGAGCTTGTGCGCAGAACCAGCGTTGAAGCGTTCTTCACAGCAGAAAAGCGTATCAATGATGTTTGTAAGTATATTGTCAACCATTTCCGTGAATACGTTGAGCCTACAGGTATGAAAGCACAGGTTGTTGTGTATAACCGCGACTGCTGCGTAAAGTACAAGAAGGCTCTTGATGCGTTGCTCGGAACAGATGACCAGACTACGATTGTGATGCATACGTCGGGCGATAAAGCTGATGAATACAAGGCTTACAAGCGGACTCGCGACGAGGAAAAGAAATTGCTCGACCAGTTCCGTGACCCACTATCACCATTGAAGTTCGTGATTGTTACCAGCAAATTGCTTACTGGCTTTGATGCGCCAATCCTTCAGTGCATGTATTTGGATAAGCCGATGAAGAACCATACGTTGCTGCAAGCAATTTGCCGTACCAACCGTACTTATAACGAGAACAAGAAGTGCGGATTGATTGTTGACTTTGTGGGCGTCTTTGAGAATGTGGCCAAGAGCCTTGCTTTCGATGAAGAGAGTGTGAAGACCATTATCAAAAATATGGATGAGATAAAGGCTCTAATTCCTACATTCATGCAGGAATGTTTACAGTTCTTCCCAAGAGTTAATCGCACCATTGGTGGATGGGAAGGATTGACTGCGGCACAACAATGTCTGAAAGATGAAGGTGTAAAGACGAACTTTGCGCGTCACTTCGTACGACTTTCAAAAGCCTGGGAGATTATATCTCCTGATGAATTCCTTACCCCATACTCCAACGATTATACATGGCTTGCACAGGTTTATCAGAGTGTGCGCCCTGTAAGTGGTGGTAATCTGATTTGGGCACTACTTGGTGCCAAGACCATTGAGATTATTCACAACAACATTGACACCATCGACATCGGCACTCCACTTGAAGACCTGGTTGTGGATGCAGAAGTCATCAACTCCGTATTGGACGACGAAAAGAAGAGGGAGAAAAAGATTGTCGAGGTGGAGAAAATGCTGAAGATACGTCTGGGTGAGCATAAGAACAATCCAAAGTTTAAGAAGTTTGCCGAGAAACTGGATGAGCTTCGCGAAAAGATGGAACAGAACTTAATCACCAGCATTGAATATCTGAAGCAGCTGCTCCAGATGGCTCGTGAGCTGCTTGAAGCAGAAAAGGAAATAGAACAGCCGAAAGATAAGCGTGAGCAAGCAAGAGCAGCCTTGACAGACCTTTTCCAAAGCATCAAGACAGAAGATACGCCTTTCATCGTAGAACAGGTTGTGAACGATATTGACAATGAAGTCGTTAATATCATCCGACAGTTCAACGATGCGTTTAAAAGCGTAACGGCACGTCGAGAAATTAAGAAGAAACTTCGTTCTATCCTCTGGATAAAGTACCAGATTAAGGACAACGAGGTTTTCGAGAAGGCTTACAGCTATATTGAAATGTACTATTAACTTGCATTCTAAATCCTCTCTGTAGTATGCTAAAAGGAGATGTGCATTACTCTCCCTTCATGGGGGACAACAAGCCACTGAGTGTAGGACTAAACCCTTTGGGAATCCGAACGGCTTCTGAGCAACTATTTACAACACTGTTGCCCGGACTTAATGTTGTGACCCTACGAATTAGATACTACAGTTTCTATTGCTGGCTGCTTAAAAGGTTCTATGAAGGCAGGACTGAAGCGAAACGTGCTGACCTACAGAGGCACATTAGAATGTCAGAACTCTTAATGGCTCTTATTCACGCGCAAAGTGATAACAGCGGCGGAGTTCCTGGTATTACACGAGCATCTGATATTGTAGCAAAAGGTGAAGAACTGATTAACTTCAATGAAGATGCAATGCCAAAGGGGAAACCTGTCGGTGGATATTGGAAAGGCTCATTCGGAGCTTTTGGCACCTACTATGCAGTTTCTTTGCAGGAAATGGGAATTATAGCGCCATTGGAGGATAATACGAGCCTTTACAATGTTACGCCTAAATCGGAAGACTATATCAGTGGAGAGGAATTGGCTGATGCTTTTCAACAAAGTGTTGGTCCCGAAATGAGTAAACTGTTCTTTGATTCTGTTCATTCAGGAATAGTGACGAGGAAACAACTTGCTTTGTTGGAGCCAGTTTTTCAGAGTCACAACATGCCTGACAACAATGAGCGTAATCTCTTACTTAATCTGCTGCTACAAAATGACAAGCCTTCGTCTCTTGCCGAAAGTAAACTTCGCAAGGATAGTTTAAGGCTTTTGTTGTCATACATGAGAGCATTCTCGTTGAGCAATTTCTCAGAATTGGAATTTGCCAAATATGTGTATGACAGCTATAACAATGGCTCAGAAAGAAGCACTGCCGCTGTTGGATGGTATGCTTATTACCTGAATGACAGCCGCCAATATGAAACCCTGAATATCTTCGACGTACTTCTTAACAGACTGCATGAGAGCACAAAGCCTGGTCAATGGGAGAATATTGATGATTTCTCTTCCACACTGGCTACCGAAGTTTGCGAGAACCTCGGTGCCACTAACACCTCAATAGGTGAACTGCTCGGTAGATGGGATTCTGTAGAAGAGCCAGAAGAGAAGATGGCACATGCCTTTTACGTTATTTTGGACAACTACAAAAGGAACCCTTCGTATAAGGAATGCAAGTCCATTATCAGATCTTTCTTCCGAAGTGTAAGCAACGACGCATTGGATGCCTTTGATGATACAGAGAAAAGTCTGAGTTGCAGCACCTTCCTCTTCATTAAGAAATTCCTTACTGAGAATATCATATACAACCATTATTCTGAGTCTATGAGGAAGTTTAGTCAGAACGGCATTCCTACTCAGAAATTGACAATTGAAAATGGCTATGTACGAGGCATCGCTACATATAGCGCTACTCACAGTTCCCCACGTATTGATACGCTGAGAAACTATGCGACAGATTTGGGTTTGATTGACGGCTACCAGGTAACTGAAAAAGGGTTAGAACTATTAGAACAACTGCAAGATGATTGAAAGACAGAATATAATAAAGCTGCTGGGAGACCGAACCAATGTCTATCATTCGGCCTTGCTGACCACATATAGCTTCGACCCAATATATTTTGAGGCTGTATATCTCTCGACGCTGCGAAAATTGGGTATAACCAATGTAGTTGTGTTGATGGATGCAAGTATGTATGACCAGCTTCTTTCTGATTCTAACTATCAATGTCATCGCGTTTCTCAGTATAATTACACACTCGTTAGGAAGGAGAACTTTCATTCTGGTGTTTTTCATCCTAAAGTGGTACTTCTTTTTGGTGAGGAGGAAGGTTCTTTGATAGTCGGCAGCGGCAACCTTACATATAGTGGACTTGCCAATAATGATGAGGTTTGGAATGCTTTTCACGTCCAGGGTAATAATTCGATTCATTATCCCTTGTTCTATCAAGCGTGGAAGTATATCTCTCAGTCCGCAAATCAAACATCATCTTTAGTGTCACGACAAATCGACTGGATGTTAGAGCAAAGCCCTTGGCTCCACCAAGAGACAACTGATAGTACCGTCTTGCTATCGTCTGGAGAGGAATGTGCTTTGCTCTATAACACGGCAGAATCTACTATTCTGGATAAGTTGTTATTATCAATAGGTGATAAGCGAATTGTCAGTATTAAAGTTATCGCCCCTTTCTATGATGCTGAAGGCGACGCTTTGTCTGCGCTTAAAAAACAACTTGCACCTAAAGAGATGCAGTGTATTCTTGACTTGGAAAGACAAAGTGCTCCTTACTCCTTATTGAAAACAGATACATCTACTGTTTTTTGCAAGGCGGACTCATCGAATCCTCTACATGCGAAAATTTTTGAGTTGCAAGCAGAAGATGAAACGTGGTTGCTTTGTGGTAGCGCGAATGCTGGCAACATGGCACTGGGAACAGGCCATTATGCATTCAATGACGAAGTATGTATTCTTCTTCATTGTAACACACAGAGAAATTATATAGCCGAATTGGGACTGAAATACATTGCTCTCACTCAAGAAGAGAGAAAGAGTATTATTAAACCAAAGCAAATTGAAAAGGAGCAAAATAAGCTACAAGTAAAGTTCGTGTACTGTGAAGAGCAAAACGATGAGTTGAGACTCCAATTTAGCAAGGACGGAATTAAAGGCGAACTTACATTGCTTGACAGCCACCAAAGCATAATTTACCAAAAGAATATCATCACCAGACAGGACATGTCAATTAATATTGCTGATGTGGAAATAGCTAATCTGAATATGGCAGTCCTGATGAACAATGAAACAGAAATATCCAACCGACTGCTTGTGGTCCGAGAAATGAATGTAGAACGAGGTAATCCCGATCCCAAGCGGAGGAAACTTTCAAGACTTCTTGATGACCCTGATTTGTTGGAAAATCTTAGTCACATACTTGGGTACATTGAATTTGATGATGCTAAGAAGATGTTAAAAAGAGTAAAATCGGCTGACAACACGACCACTGATGAGCAGGAAGATGTTGCTGTTACAAGTGATAGGTTTAATGTCTTGAAAGATAGCGCACTGAGTATTAGTATGCATTCGGGTATCAGAATACTTGGTTATCTTCGACAAATCTTGTTTAAGAATGAGGAGATAGAGGACACCGATGATGACCTTCTTGAAATTGACGACGAGGGTTCCAAAGGCGATGATGAGAAAGAAAAAGACTTTGACCATAAATCTTCTGAAGCAAGTGATGCTGCGAAGATGCGAAATGATGTCGTTAGTTTTTTAAAGAAGATGCTAAGTTTCCTACAAGAAAAAACAAAAGATGCAAGCATCTATGGAGATTATAACAAGGCCGTTAATCGCCAATGCCTACAAGCTGTGTCTGGCCTCAATGCTGCTTCATCTATTGCTGTGGCCGCACGAGCAATCATCTTCATGATGAACAAATATGGTCAAGTCGTCAGAAAACCTGTCGAAGTAAGGGACCTTTTCATAAAATGTGCAGGATACTTCCTTTCGTTATATTCAAACAAGCTTCCTGATGCTGACACTTTGAGAAATCGGAAAATCCGTGAATTACTCAACGATGCAACCATAGACGTTCTTTCTGCCTTGTGTTTCTTTGGCTATGACAAACAAGACTGTCTTATGCCACAGTTGGTTCTCAATGCGCTTGAACTATGGAAGGGAAAAGAAGAAATCAATGATTTGTTGCCATTGATGGATAGCCAGATTGCTAGACTTAATCCTGAAGTTTTGAATCCGAAAAGTATAGATAGAATTAGAGGTATTGCTGCCGTATATCTGAATGGCGAAACACCTATAGAGGAATTCTCCCTTTGGCATGATAAAATTTTTATGTTGCGCAGAGGATTTGGATTCCTCATAGTAGATAATCTAAAACGCGCATCTAATGGATGGAGTTATGCTTACCGCGCACCATGGTTCGATGACAAGATAAGCAGTACAACTGGCACAAAATTCAAAGGGTACTATGACCTCTGAAAAAAGCTACAGATCATATAATGTTGAACGATAAACATGTAGTGTATTATGGTGTAGGAATTGAATAGTATTGAAATAATTCGTCAGTTTCAACTGACGAATTTATTTACAACCAATCTCTACCTGAGGTCAAACCACATTGGCGTTTCGCCAATGTGGTTGTGAGTGAAAAGACACCACTTAAATTCCCCATCCAGTCTTTTTCTTCGTGCCGTCCCAGTTGGTAAGTTCACTTGTGGAACCACCACCGCCAACATCGACACCCCCCTTCCTCCAGCCATGAGAAGCAATTTCTGCATCAAATCTTTGGAAACAGTCATCGCATCACAGAGTTGTTGGGTACGAGAAACGGTAAGACTAATTTTGAAATCTGATGAGATGCCAGTCCACGATACCTTCTCTAACAGATAGGCGGCAGCTATCCTGCGTTGCTTTTCATCTGCTGGGTCAAGGACACGTGTGAATGCTTCAGCAATGATGCCCCATGCAACAGCGTTGCCTTGCTCTTGTTGGAAGTCGTTGTTTTTACCATCAGCATAAGCCCTGATGGCAGCAACACCGTCTTCAATCCATTTGTCAATCTGCTTCCGAAAGGCTTCCTTGTTCTGCTGAATGCTCTCCCAGATTTCCTTGATTTCAGGGATGTCCAATAATTCCCGAACTTGACTCTCTGCGTTTTCGGCTCGCTGATGCTCACTATATGCCTTGTTGCCTGAACGGACAGCCTCGGATTCAGCTTTGCCAAGTCGCTCCTGTAACTCTTTGATTTCTGCATCCTTTTTATCCCGAAGTCGAGTGATGGCATTCTCGTCAATCGAGGCTATCCGCTTCCTGAGGACATCGTTTTCTTCGGTCAATCGGGCATTTTCCTTTTGCAGTTGCTTGTTCTGTTCGATAATAGCCCCTGCTTCCTTCATCGCTTTGTGGTAAAGCGACTTTCCCAACTTCAGAATATCCTTATTATGGGCTTCCTTAGCTTCCATGAGTGCGGTCTGCAATTCTGTAAGGATGGTTTTAATAGCCTTCCGTCGTTCCTCTCTCCATTCCTTCTGCCCAAAAGCAGGAATGGGCTTGTTTAGTTCTTCTTTTATAGCATCCCATGCATCTTTTACAAGAGGGCTGGTCTTCAAAGTCGGTACAATGAGGTCTTCCTCCTTGATGTCCAATGCCGCAGCATACTCTTCCAACTGAGAGATGCTGTCTTCCAGCTTTTCTTTATGCTGCTCCTTGTTTTGTATCTCACCCTCTAACTTGCCCTTCTGCTCTTCCAAGCGGTCCTTCTGGTTTTTCATGTCCTGCACCTCACTCGCCATCTTTTCCTTCCAACCTTCCAGACGTTCATTTTCCATCTGGGTCCTGACAATGGCATCCTTTGCCTGACGTTCTGCTTCCAACACAGCCTTGTTCTTGTGGACTCGCTCACGTCGTTCCTCACCTGGCAGCATGGCAATGTCATCACCACGCTCCAGACCATACTTCCTGCCAACCTCGTTGTAGTAGTCGGTATGCATCTGGTAGTAGGTGTTTCCTACAGCATGTTTGTCCTCGCCCCATACACGGGCGTATGATACACATTCCTTTTCCCTCCGTTCGACTTCTGTTCTTACGAAGTTCGAGCGGATTTCTTCAGGCAGTTTCTTCCATTCCTTATGGGAGAGTACCTTAGACTTGTCATCCTTATGTACATATTTGGCTGATGCTCGACCTCTGGCTTTAGTCTTTGCCACAGGGATAGTCTGGATTTGGATATGCGGCGTGGTTTCGTCAAGATGAACATCAAAACCGATAATGTTCTCTGCTCCCCAACGGTCACATGCCAATGGTAGGTGTCCAATGCCCAGTCTTTGATGCCTTGCTTCAGCACGACATGGTCGTTGCTTTTTTGTAGGGTGAAGTCCACGTCTTGGTCACCGAAAGAAAGTCGTGTCAGTACCCGATGGTCACCACTAACGATAATGCCAACGGTGCAGTTCGGACTGTTGTCGGAGATTCCCAAGGGATTGTCTTTGTCCTTATAGGGTTTGAAACCGAGTTCGTCAAGACGTTTCTGTAGTCGCTCATGAAGTGGCACGGAATCTGAACAAAGGGGAACGATTTCGCCTTTGCCGTTAATCTCGAAGTTGAGATGCTTGCGTGAGAAATCGTAGTGATTGTTGGTGTCCTGATTCTTCAGACGATAAGTTCTCTCGTCCCATCCGCGACGTTCAGGCTCGTAGCCTTCGGCAGCAGAAAAGGACTTGGCTGGTGCGCCAACATGGATGGCGGCACGGGGGACGTTGTATATAGATTTACTCATATTATTCTATTGTAATAAAGTTAATGTATAAATGTTCATCGGGTCTCGGGTGGAATCTGAGTGGAGGGTTGAGGGAGAGAGTCACTCCCTCACAGATGCCATTTGGCTACTGGTGTTAGTTTGGTCTGTCGGCACCGTTTGCAGGTACGGCTCAACCCTCGGAGAGCATTAATGGGACTTTTTAAGGGAGCATGGCGAATCTAAAAGTCCATATTAAGTTATGGGATTATTCGGTAATCCCTCTCAGCGTAGCATTTACTCAGGAGCAGGGGTATCTCGACTTCTATGCCTCAGTCACCTTTTCCATGCTCCACGTATCGATGCAATTTGACACAAAAGGTGCCGTTAATGCCTTCATGTGAGAGGTGGCACTTGTGGCATTCAGGGTTCCTACCATGCCAACGTTGCTCCTGTGCCAACAGGATTGATTGCACGACAGAATCCTCTTTTGTGTTTTCCGAAACAGTTTCGGATTTTGGCGTTTCATCCTTGGTCTTGTCGCTGATGGGTGAAAAGCCCACCACCTTCAAGTCGAGTGCTTTGATGAGCAATGCGATGTTGGGGTTAGCTTCCTCCATTCTCATCAGAGCAGCTTCTGCCTCGGTCGGTCGCAAGGGTTGCTGACTGAGAATTATCTGGGAAATGGTGTGGCAATCGCCTTGTGCCTTCTCCATCACATCAGAGACATGAAACTGAAGATTGGGAACTGCTTGCAGCATTTCTTGCCATTTGCTGTACTCACCTTTGTCAGGAAACACGACCACAGATTTTCCTATGAGTGGAAGCAAATCGGAGGGAGTCGCTTGCTCTTTTCCAGTTGCAAGCCAAACGTATGGCGTTGGGAAGCAACTCATAATGGCAGCAGTCATTTCATCCGCCACCAACGCAACCGTCTGGGTGGGTAAGGTACCAAGCAAATGTTCACCAAACAAGTAAGTCGGTCGCCCGTCTTGATAGTACCAGCTATCATCATAGACCTTGCTTGTTTTGCTATCCATTGTGAGGATATGACCATTTGTAATCTTATTCTCCGAATTGATGTGCCAGAATATCGGTTCGCCTTGTTCCGTTACGCCAATGGGGTATCGCTTCATCAATGCTTCCAGTCGGTCTTGGTCAAACCAGATAAAACCACTGAGATATTTGAAGAACGCATTGTCGAAACCTGTCATCTTCGCTCTCATAGGCTGTCCTCTTTCCAATTGATTCCATACTGCGAACAGATATGGAAGAATGTACCGATGTTGATACTACTGACATTACGCAAGAAGTTATCGAACTTCTTGTCTGTCTCAGCAGCTTTGTACTTCGTATTTTGCGAACTGACCAGATGGAACAGGTTACGCCCACGCTCACCGAGTGATGCCAAGGCTGCACCTACATGGAACCAGTCATCATAGGTGGAAGTGATATCGATGCCACGGCCAGCAATGATATGGCAACACTTCTCGACTTGCGCAATGTCGTCAACACCACTATAAGGGACATGGATTGTTGGTTTCGGTTCCACCCACACCTTATTATATAATGTAGCTGCCTCATTGACATACGGATCAGGGTCGTAGGAGATGGTACGCATCCGGCTCACGTCCTTACAGGATTTGTCTATGATCAATCCACTATTGGCAAAGTCTCGCTGTAAAGCCTCGAACTGTTCCTTGTGCTTATCAGGATAGGCGATATGGAAGATGACAAACCAGCCTTCGCCACGGACACTATGGGCAGCATAAAGTATCTGGGGAATGTTGTGCCACTCATGTTTGAGATTATCAAACCATGACACGCCTATATTGTCCTTCTTGTCGATGTCGATACAGAGAAGGTTCGAGTGGGTCACGAGGTTATCAGCCTTACGGGTAGGGGCAAATGTACCTGAGATGGTAGCCAGAGGCAACTGTTTCTTCAGGCTCTTTTGCTGGTCTTCATCCTTAATGGAACGGATGTGCCCTATCTGTTCCTTGTACTTGTCGCAGAAGAGAAAGTCGCGCAGGGAGATTTCCGTGCCAACATTGTCTTCCACGTTGCTATAATAGCTAATCTTAGTATCAAATAAACTTTTCATAGTCACTCAAATTTTAATTTTGTTGTTGTAGTTGTAAGTGAGCCGAAAGCCTTGCCTTATAAGGCTTTCGCATTACAACAGGGGTACAACCATCTGCATAAAGCCTAACAAACTGGGCCAAAAGCTTTTGGTTGTATGTCAGTTGTAGGCTTTTGCCCTTGATACACAGAGGTTTCCTTATATCTACAACTACAACCATCATTGTTCTTTTAGCGTTTTGTTAATATACTGCTGAGAAACGCCGAGAGCTTCGGCAAGCGAGTTCTGCGACTTGATTGTGAACTGCCGATTGACGGCACGTAGTAAGTCACCATTGGTCATCGGACGTTGTGTGGCTGTTGAGCCTCGTAACAAAGGATAGATGCGCTCGATATGGATGCGGGTAAAGTAGTCGGCCATGCGGATGGCATGTTCCATTCCTTCAGCCGTGATAACTGGCTCGTTCCAATGGTTGGACAGAAGATGAGCCATGATAGCCAGACGTAGCGTATAGATGTTCATCTTCTGTATCATACCGCCGATATAGCTATCTTCCTCCGCATCTGCCCTCATGTCATTGGCATCGGCATAGTCAGCGTAAAGTCGTCCTGCCTCATGAGACAACTGGAGGGTTAACGGCTGCAAGTCGAATAGTCTGCCGATGGTGCCATTCCAGTTCTCGCGCATCTCTGGTGTCATGAACTTACGGTCACACCGTTTTATAAATGGGCCTTTGTCGGGATAGACAAAGAGAAAGCGCTGGGTGAACCCCGAATCCATCAAGGCATCGGTTCCAAAGGTCTTACCAAGCAGTTCAGGCTGTATGCCGCCATTGATGCACATGGCAGGATCATCAATCAGTTTGGTCTCTTCCGATTTTCGGTTAATGGCAAAGCTGACGTTTGACCAAATGGAAAGCACTTGTGACAGCTCTGCCCCAACCCCATTTCCACCTTTGGAATAACGTCCAAAGGAATCAATGAACGATTTTAGTTCGTCGGCTATAACACCAATCATGTCTCCCTGTGCAAGCAGGGCATTACGGGATTCTGGTGAACTGTCGCCAACTATTCGTTGATGGAATACAGGTTGATCTCCGCTGTAGTTCTTATCTTCGCGCTTACGCTGGTCATAGACAGCCTTTTCTTCTGAATACTTGGCAAAGTTGGCTTTATCCTGCTCGCGTAACGGACGGGTAACTTCTTTGAGAGGACCTGTCTTGTTTCGACTGGGCTTTCCCACCATACAGAAAAAGTCGCATGGGTAGTTCGTATATGGGTTGGTGACGAGTTTTGTCTTTTTACCAGCTGCAATGCCAGCGGTGAAGAGACTATTAACCACCACATACTCCTGCGGACATCCGTATGACTCGGCAACTGCCCGAATATACTCCTGCACAGACTCCGAGAACCAATCAATCGGCAGTACTGGCTCTGCGAATGTTGCTGCATTCAGGTGCGATGTTTCATTAAGTTTGTCTGAAGGATTTGGCAACAGTTCTGGAAGCACAAGAGATGGTGCTTGTACTACAGGAGAAGCAGGCGGAACCTTGTTAACAGGCTCCACCTTCTCTGCCTCGGAGTTGATGATGGAAAGGAAGTCTGGCTGTCCGTTTCCGTCAATAGACTTGATAGGTTCACCCATGACATTCCTCCTTACATTTTTTATTATTGTCACCATCTTCTATAGCGGAAGAGAATATCTCCGTGACCTCTTTCTTGGAATAGAGGTTACGTCGGCCCATCTTGTGTTTCTTGATGACACCTTCATTCTCCTTTCGCCAGAGAGTCGTGTAAGTGATGTGTAGCATGTCGCACACCTCTTCACGGGTTAACCACTCGCCTTCTTCAACGGAAGGCTTCTCGTTTAGTCCGCGCTTGGTGCAGACTTCTTCTACAATCTCAGTGACAACCTGCCTGAGGTCATCCATCTGTAACATTACAAAATTTCCTTGCATATTTTCGCATTTATTGCTGTCCGGTAAACATTTTTGTTATATAAAAGTTAAGGGCTGAAATCCT
>ERZ651108.337-NODE-337-length-24004-cov-16.538185_pt1 | contig 24004 bp, 22 predicted proteins | sample MGYA00512173_ERZ651108 | MGnify/ENA metagenome assembly ERZ651108 | reverse complement strand
CAAGGATTCGGCGGGAATGCTTAGCACCGCTTACATAGCCGAGAGATACGAGGGCAGCGACCGGCGCGAAAATGGGCTCGTGGTGGCCCAGGACGCGCTCAGCGAAAAGCCAAGCGCCCATAGACGCCGCAACAATCTGCACAGACTGAAAGAAATCGACGCGCACTCGGTGCATGCCCTCGTGAATGAACTGTCGAGTACTACGTCCTGCGTTGCGAAGAATGTCTGCGAAGCGTGCCATGAGCACCATCATACCGGCGCGTGTGCCGTGTACAAGGGGGTAGGGGAGTGTTGGGTTGAAGTGTGAGAGACCCCGCGCCCCCTACCCGCTCTGGAGTCGCGTTTTTGCGGAAAAACCTAGCTCCAAAACCGCTGCTCTAGCCCCGTTACGCAGCCTGGCCCCCGTTACGCAACCTAGCCGCGGAGGCGCCGCGCTACCTTCGCCAGCAGACCCTGCCGGGCGGGGTGCGTCTCGGCGGGTGATTCAGAATCAGCATCAACGGTGACGGGGCGCGTCTGTTCTGCACCGTGTGCCCCGTGAACACCGTGCGCGCTGTACCCGCCGCCGATTGCGCGGGCACGCTCGAGCTCGGCGCGGTGCACGGCATCCCAGGAGTGCGCCCGGTCAGACATTGCCCACTCGAACCCGGCCGTCAGGCTCGTGGCCGTAAAGAGATCGCGTGCGGCGCGGATGGTCGCACCCAGCGGCTCGGGCAGCGCCGGGACTTGTGTCGCGGCGGGGAAGGGTGCGGGGGCTTCTGTTTTTCCGGGCTTCTCTTCACCGTGCGCAAGAATCTGCGTCAGCAGGTAGGCACGCTCGGCTCGCAGGGCCTCCAGCAGTTCGGTGCGGCGCGCATCCGATGCCACCGCCGCATGTCGTAGAGCGGTGGCGATCATCAGCTCGGGAACACCGCCGGTAAGCATACCCAACGGTAGGGTAAACTCGCCCAGCCCGTACTGGCTCAGCGCACCGCCCACCCGCATCTGCGTGAACGCATCGGGTACGAGGGCGAGCACCGGAATACCGGCCGCGGCTGAGAAAACCGCAGGGTGGTAGCGGCTGGTCAGCGTGAACGCCGCCGCACGGTGCACCGCGACGCTTTGGTCGGCGTGCAGAATCGGTAGCAGGGTCGCCGGGGTGGAGGGGCTGAGCCGCTCGGCGATGCGCTGGTGCGCCTGAATATCGCCGCTTGTCGGGTTCTGCGGGTCACCGTAGTGGCTCAGAAACACGGAGGCGTAGCCGTGTTCGCGCCACATGCCGTCGAGTAGGCGTGCAATCTGCTGAGCCTGCTGGTCGGTACATTCGTTGACGGTCACGCAGACGTAGTGCTCCGGCAGCTCGTTAAGTGCCTGACTTGCTGAAATACCCTCTGCATAGTGCAGGGTACGTGCCGGGTAAACCGCCGGGTAGTCGGTGGCGTCATCCACGCTCAGGCGCGCGTCGATACCCCGCTCGCGGCACCAGGCGAGCGAGGAGCTTTCGCGTACCGTCACCGAACGGGCGGTGCGGAGCATACGCTCCAGAACCTGCGCATCCTCGGGGTTGAGGACCGGGCCCAAGGACTGGCCGGTCACGAATAGGGGAACACCGGCGTACTCGGTGGCGAGGGTCACCGCGGCACGCTCGTAGAGGAGCCAGCCGAAGCGGGAGTTGAGGTTGCCGCCGCCCGAGATGACGACCGCGTCCATGGCGGCGATGGAGTCCGCGAAGCCCACCATGCGTTCGACGGTCTGTTCCAGCGGGTGCAACACCTCGGGCAGCGCCTGCACCTGCGGTAGTGCCACCAATTCGGCGATGGAGGGCCGCTCCCGGTCGGCGTGCAGCTTAGTCAGGATGCACTCGAGCGCCGCGAGGGTCAGCTCGCGCTCGGCCGGCGCCCAGGGGAAGAGGAAAAACGGCAGGTAGGAGTAGCCATCGCCCTCTGCGCCGCGGGGCGCGTTGAGGTACCGCGCCGAGTGTCGCTCGTCACGGGTCATGAGGGTGACCTCCGCGCCGCCTTCGGCAAGTGCCTGAGCGCTCGCAATGGTCATCGCCTCGTCGCCCACGTGGTAGGTGTGCTGGCCGATATCGCCGACCACGAGCACGCGCGGCGCGCGGGAATGAGTAGAATGAGCGTTCTCCGTCATGGGTTAGCGGCCCTCCCCGTGAGGCATCGCGGAACGCATGCGCCGCGCGAGGGAGCGGGCCGCGGAACTCAGGGTGCGCAGGGCGCCGCGTCCCCGCGATTGGTCGGCGGCGAATCGGGCTTCCAGCTCGCGCTGGCGCGCATCCATAGCGGCCTGACGAGCCTCAATGCGCTCTAGCCGCTCCCCGAGGGAACGCAGAAGATCCAGGGATTCGCGGGTCAGGTCGTGCCCGTCAATCACGCGACGTTCCAGATCGGCCATCAGGTGCGCCTGGTAGAGGTACGGGCCCGGGCGCCCGCCGGACTGCAGGTCGTCGCGAATCGCGCGGGCGCGCACGCTTGCATCAAAACGGGCGTGCTCGGCCTGGCGCTGCACGCTATTGGCCTCCGCGCCGTCGGCCTCCGGGCGCAGCGACCAGTAGGCGAGGGGTTCGTCCACGAGCAGCACCTCGGTCACGGCGGCGGCACGCAGGTTGAACTCCCAATCGCCGACCACGGGCAGGGACTCGTCGTAGAAACCGACCAGCTCGTGCAGGCGGCGACGGTAGAGGATGCCAATGGGTACCGTGCGGTTGGTGCGGTAGAGGAACTGCAGTCCGAACCCGGGCAGGCCGTCGTGGAAGATTCGCTCCTCGTACACCTCGAACTCGCCCTCGGGGGTTTCGCGTTCATAGCGTTCCACCACGCGGGTCGAGCAGATGAGTGCTTCGCTTGCGCGCAGGGCCCCGACGGTGCGCTCCAGGAACTCGGGGGCCCACAGGTCGTCATCGTCGTGGATGGCCACAAATTCGCTGTCGGTGGCCGCCAGTCCGGCGTTCGAGGCCGCCTCCATATTCCCGCCGCCGGTGGTGAGCAGCTTGAGCCGCGGCGCATCGCCCTCCAGCAGGTGCGCGAGGGGCGAGGCCTGCAGAATGGCGCGGGTGGCAGACTCGTCCCCGCCGTCGTTGATGACGCAGACCGTGTAGTCGGTGAAGGTCTGCTCGGCGATATTGGCCAGGGCGCGGCGCAGGAAACGGGGGCGGTCCTTCGTGCGGACCAGAACAGCTACGGTGGGGGAGGGCATAGTCACTTATCGATTGGGGGAGGTCGTGTGAAGACTCGTGAACTCACACCATTATGAAGGGCGTTAGCTCCCGCGCTCAACCCGCGCCGATCATAGATGAGAAAGGGAATCAGGTGGGGTCTGCGGTGGCCCCACAAAGCCTCAGAGAAGCGCCTGAACCGCCATCATGACCGCCACACCGACAATAAAACACGCCGGAATAGTCACAATCCACACCAGCAGAATCTGAAGCACAATGCGGGGCTTCAACGCGTTGAAACGCTGGTTAACACCCGCACCCAGGGTCGATGCGGTCGCCAGGTGCGACGAAGAGAAGGGAACCTGCAGCAAAAAGTACCCAAGAATCTGCACGGCGGCGGTGGTTCCCTGCGCGACGGCGCCGCGGAGGGGATCGATGCGCACCATCTTGTACGCGAAGGTGTAGCCGATGCGCCGCCCGCCGCTGAGCGTTCCCAGGCCCAGGGTCAGGGCGATGAAGAGCGTGCCGAGGAGCATCCCTGCGGTGTCCAGACGGTACGTGCCGCCGGAGCCCGAATGGTCGCCGAGCAGGGGAACCATGAGCGACCACAGGAGCAGGTACAGATAGCCTGTCTGCACCCCGTGCAATAGCGAAATCGCGGAGGAGGACACCGCGAGCACCTCGCGGGAGCGCTGGTTGACCATGCGCGGGTTGTGCCCCACCACGAGCCGGTAGAAGGGAATCACCATGACCCAGGAGAGAACAAAAATCAGCGGAGGCAGGTAGAGCAGGGGCCAGAGGGTCGCCTCGAAGATGTGCGGCAGAAACAAGCTGAGGTGCAGTTCCTGGCTGCCCTGCGTGCTGAATCGGGCCCACCAGCTGACCCCGGCCAGCGCGCCGATGAGCGCGTGGGTCGAGGAAGAGGGCAGGCGGAGCGCCCAGGTCAGCATGCCCCAGATGGAGCAGACGAGCAGCGCGGCGAGGATGCCGCTCAGGCCGGTCTCGCCCTCGGGGGCGCTCACCCAGGTGGCCGAGTATTCGCCCAACAGCAGGAAGGCGCTCACGACGCCGAGGACGTTGAAGAGCGCCGCCAGGTAGAGGGCCGAGCGCTCGCCGAGGGCGCGAGTGCGCACGGGCACGGCGACCGTGTTGGAGGCGTCGTGCATGCCGGTCACGTAGACGGCCGCGCCGAACGCGCAGAGGGCGAAGGGAATCAGGAGCATTAGGACTCCTGCACGATGATGCGGCCAATCTCGGTGGAGACATCGCGCATCGCGTTGGAGGCGGCGGTCAGCTGGGCCAGGAAGGTCACGTAGCGGCGGTAGCGTTCGTGGGTGTAGCGGGTGGAGATGTGGGCTTCGTACTCTTCGGCGGTGCGCAGGGCCTGCCGCGAGATGCGGAGCATGTCCATCCAGTAGTTGTCGAGGCCGCGGATATCGGCGAGCTTGGGGATGACGGTCGCGGTGAGCACGGCCTGCCGCTGGATGATATCCAGGATTGAGGTGATGTGCGTGGCAAAGCCGTCAATGCTGTGCAGGGACAGCACGTGCGCGGCGCTCGTGAGCTTTTCAACGGCGGTGGTGAGCTTACGCGCCAGGGTGTAGATATCCTCGCGCGGAATCGGCGGGGAGAAGGAGCTACGCACCTCGGTGAGGGTGCGGTAGAGCAGGTCGGTGGAGTCGGCCTCGTGCGCGAGCATGCGCTCGAAGAGGGCGGGGTACTCGGCGACGGGGGAGCCCACCATTTCGGAGAGGAGCGCCGCGGCCTCGCCGACCTGGGCCGAGATTTCGGCGAGGGAGGCGAGGGATTCGTTCGCGTGGGGGAAGTGGCGGTGCAGCATAGTTCCCAGTCTAGCGAGTGGTCGGGGCTGAGGAGTATTTTGGACGCGGCCCGTGCCCGGAACCTATACCCGGAATCTGTGCCCAGAACCTGTACCCGGGGCCCATCCGCAATAATGTATTCTCAATTTCGCATATACGGGGTTTGTGGCACGGCGTGAAGAGATGCGCTGAAACCGAGAGCCAGAACCGGGCGCTGGAACTGGGGTCGAGAGCCCAGACCGGCCCAGGCTGAACCGGGCTATCTCGGGCTGATTCGGGCCGAGATACGGACCAGCCCAGACCGGGATGCAGACCATAAGGTGCAGGCCGACAACATAAAACGGTGGGGGTCGATTTCTCGACCCCCACCGGAAAGTTTAGGGATGTCGGGTTGGGAGCGCCTCTCGGCGGAAGGCCGCTCGAAGCGGCTAAAGATTTGGAGCCCGGGGCTACCTATTAGCAACCCGACATCTTGTAATTATTATCTACCCGCGCCCCGCAAGAGTCAATCGAAAACGCCCGTTTCACGCCCTTAGCGTGCAAAGTGGAACCTGTGCCAACTCACGAAACCAACCCGGATATTGAAGCACCGGCCCCTCCCTAAACCCTAGAATCTGACGAGGGTGTTGCGCGTTTCAACAAAGCGCCTTATCGGGCCCCTATCGGCAGGGATTGAGCGCGGCGCGAACAGCGGCAGCCGGCAAATCGAGGAACCCAGCAGAGTGGGGCACCCGGCCTCTACGCGATTTCCTCCGGGTCTCGTCGAGAAGCCTCCGCGGCGCGCCACTGGGCGGCCACCGCCTCCAAGTCCTGCGCGTCCTGCTCGAGCTGCGCCGCCTGCCGCGGCATGCGCAGGTGACGCTCGACCGCCTCACGCTTAATCTCGTGGCTTGTCGCCACCGGAGTCACCGGCGCCGGATTACGCGAGTACCGCGCGAAATCCACGCGAATCCCCAGAGCCACAACGCGAGCGAAGGCCGCGCACCGCTCCATCGCCATATCCAGGTCCCCCGTGTACAGGCCGGCCAGGATCTCGTCAATCGTACGCACAACCTCCTCGGCGCCCGGCGGATCCGGCACCCCCGCCACCACGTGCGAGCGGTAGTCCTCCGCCATGCCCAGCTCAAAGGCGCGGCTCACCCCGCGCGGGGAGCGGTGCACCGTGTCCCGCAGCCGATACATGCGCCAGAGCGCGCCCGGCAGGGAGTGCGCGCTCGCGTGCGACCATAGTTCGGCAAGCATTTCGATGCCGTAGTCGTCGGTGAAGCTGACGAGCCGCTCGGTCAGCTCTCGATCCCGGCCGCGCCCGCGCGTCAGCAGGATGCGAGCCGAGGCGTGAGCCGCCTCCTCACGGGCGGCGGGATCCATGCCGCCCTCGTGCCGTTCGAACTTCTCGGAGGTAAAGAGGACGGGTCGGTGATGCGTGCGGCGGCGGGAGCGTCCGCCGGTGGAAGATGCGGATGTAGACATAGGATTACCCAGTGTACTCCTGCCGTGACCCCGCGCATTTTCGCCCGCCGTGCCGCGCCCCGCACCGTTCCGGAGGCGAGAGCCGTTAGTGTATAGTAGTTTTTATCTGCAGGCTGTATAGCTATGCGGAAAGAGCGCCTTTAGCTCAGTCGGTAGAGCTACGGACTTTTAATCCGCAGGTCGTGGGTTCGAGCCCCACAGGGCGCACCGAACGACCCGTCGCCTCCCGCTCAGCGGGGGTCGGCGGGTTTTTGCGTCGTTATTGGTTCTGTTGCTCAAGAGATGAGGAGACCCCGTGAGCGTCACCATTAAGAACCCCGAAGAAATCACGATTCTGGCCACCGGCGGCACGATCGACAAGTTTTACTCTGTCGCCGGCACCATGGATATCGGTGAGCCCGCCGCCAAGGACCTGCTCGACCGCGTCATTACCGACGTGCGCTTCGACATCCGCCCGCTCATCGGCAAGGACAGCCTGGATATGACCGACGAGGACCGCGCCGAGCTGACCGAGGCCCTGGACGCCGTCACCAACACCCAGGTGCTCATCACCCACGGCACCGATACCATGCCCGAAACCGCCCGCTACCTGCTCGAGCACGCGAAGCTGGGTGAGAAGGTCGTGGTGCTGACCGGCGCAATGCAGCCGGCCGTCATGGCACGCTCCGACGCCGGTTTCAACCTGGGTGCCGCAATCGCCGCCCTGAACCTGCTGGACCCGGGTGTGTACATCAGCATGAGCGGCCGTATCTTCCCGGCTGAGAGTGTTCGCAAGGACCGTTCCCGAGGTATTTTTGAGGGCTAACGCGCCCGAACCGGCGCAGTCGTCTGAATCGGCACAGTCGCCGGAGGAGCACGGTCCGCGCTCCGCCGCACCGGGGCCCCGCGGCTCGGAACTCTCCGAGCCAGCGGAGGCCCTCGTTGTGGAGCCTTGGGATATTGGCAGTAGCGAGCCCTTGCCAGCAAAGGCGCTCTACGCGGTGCGCGTCGTACTGCTCATCGCCCCCGCGCTCGGCATGGTGTACTTCTTCATGCGTGCGGCTCTCTTTCCCGTGGGTGCTGTGCCGCTCGTGTACCTGGTCGTGCAGGGTTGGTTGGCCACCATCTACCGCGCCGACCGCTCCGTCATGCTGATTTACTGGGGCAACGCCGTCTCGGCGCTCCTGGCCGCGGTGATGGGTGTCTTCTTCGCGTACCTGCTATTCGCCCTGCACGGGCCGGATGCGCTCTTTAAACACTTCGGGACATTCTACGCGGGAGCCGTATTTACGGTCATGGGGTCATTCGTGCTGGAGTTTTTCTTCTCGCTGTTCTACGCGGTGGTTCTGCGCCGGGTAATCAGGCGTAACGAGGCCTTCCACCGCGGGTCGTTCTCGGAGAACACCGGCGGCTAAAAGGGCACCGGCTGCCCCCTCTTTTCATGTTCGGGAAGCCTTCAACTGCGCATGATACGGTAGAGGCGTAAACCGTCGTCCACGCCGTCAGGAGGAGATATATGGGTACCCCGGACCGGACCACAGACGATTCCGCACCGTCCGTCGAAACCCCGGATGGCACCACCGTGCGGACCCGGTACCAGGCGCCCATCCGCGACCTGCGGCCCGCTTCCGCGGAGGTGAGCGTCCCCTCCACCGCGATGCACCGCACGGTTCCCGCGAAGGCCGTGCCGCATGCTTCCCCGAAGGATGCGGCCCTGCCCGCCCCGCACGTAGCGCAGGCCCCGACCACCTCCCTCAACCCCGCGGTGGCACCGGCCGCGCTTCCGGCGTTTCTGCGCACCTACTCCCGCGATGAGATTAGAATACGCCAGCGTCAGCTACGCAAAAACCTGCTGGTGCGCGTCGCCATTCTGAGTGTTCTGGGCCTGACGGAGGGCCTCATCATCGCCCAGTACACGCAGCCGCTGGCGATTTGTTTCTGGCTGCTTGCGGCCCTGTACATCATCGTCCAGGCCTGGCCGCTTCTGCGCCCGCCGAACGACGTTGCCGACACCTCCGTGTACAGCATCTGGGCGATTTGCTCCCTGATTGGGTACATTGGCGTGGGGCTGGTGCTCTCACCCATCACGTTCCTGCTTCTCATGCTGGACTGGGCGGGCGTCTCTATGGGTTTCGACCCGATGCTGGTGCTCTGTGGCCTAGGTCTGGTGTGGGTGAGTGAGGTTGGCCTGTCCCTACTAACGATTTACCGTTTCAACGAGTTGAGGACCGCGCTCACGCATCCCGCCCCGCAGGACGAGGCCGACGCATCCGAAGATTCCGGTACGGGCGCGGAGGCCGCCCCCTCCGATTAGGATTCCGCCGGGACGCCCCGGCCGGTGCACATAAGCTCACCGAACACACCGTATTTCACCACACCATACGTACCCCGCGCCTACCCGCCGCATCGATGAACCGTCGTATATCACGGCGTGCAGGCTCTCGAAAGATCCAACTATGCCTACCCCCGAACCCGCACCGCTCCCCGCGGCTCCGGCCGCTACCTCCCCCGAGGCGTCCGTGAAGTCCTCGCGCTCTAAACCGCCGACCCCGAACCTCGTGTCGGTTGCCGGCTGGGTGCTCCTGGCCATTTCTGCGGGCTGGGTGGCGCTGCTGGTGTACACCACCGTGTCGCTGACGACGACCCATCTTCCGCGCCTGTCCACCTGGCATTCCTCCACCCTCGTGGAGGCGCAGGCCTACTACCCGGTGCTCTTCCTGATGCTGTGCACCCTCGGAAACGTGGTGCTGCACAGTTTCTGCACGGTGGCGTTCATCCGCGGCTACCGCTGGGCCGCGGTGGTGCTTTCGGTGTCTCTGGTGATGGGCATTATCTCGGCGATGCTGATTATGCTGAGCGTGGGTGCCATGCTCGCCACGCTGAACGGTGCACCCAGCCAGGAGGTTGAGTTCCTGCTGAGCACCTCCTCGCCCCTGTACACGCCCGTGTACATCGCCGGGGGTTACCTGGTAGTGTGCGTCATTGCGCTGGCGTTGGTGTGGTCGCGCCAGTCGCGTGCCTACATGGCGGCCCGCAGCTCGTGGCGCTTGAGCCGCCGCAAGGACTACCTGCTCTAACCTCTGCCGCGGGCTTGCGGCCCGCCGATAGTTTATTCACCAACCACCGATGAGGATGACCCCCATGCCCCCTACTTCCGATCCCGCGCACGAGTCACAAGTCCGTACCGACCCCGACGGGCACAATGACACCGTAGAGGCGCCCGATGACGGCGAGGAACGGATTGAGCCGACGCAGAAGACTTCGGTGCTAGTCGATATCTCCTTCTACCTGGGCGTGGCGCTCATGCTCGTGTATGCGGGTTTGGACGCGCACCAGGCCCTCGCATCATCCGGACACGGCTGGGACATCGTCTCAATCTTCACCATTGCCGTGCCTCGCCTTCTGAGCGGAACCATCTGGGTGGAACTGATTATCCTGTGCTTCCTGGCGGTCCTGTGCACGGGTAGCAGGGGCGCACGTCAGACGTTGATGCTCTACGCGGCCGTCTGCTGCCTGAGCGGTATGCTCATCACCGCGGGTTCCTTCGACCTGGCCGGATTTTTCTTCCCGGCCTTCACCGCGTTGAACCCCGCGACGAGCCCGGCCACCGCCTCCCTGACCGTGACGAAGGTGCTGGTCATCATCGTGGGCGTTGGCGCCGCACTTTTCATTTTTCTGCTGGCCCTTGTCTCTACCCGGGATGAGGAGGTCGTCCTGTCCGAGGAGCCTCCGGCACCCGCGGCAGAGAGCGCGAAAAACGTGGCCGGGGCCGATGAAGAGGCGGGCATGACCATCGAGGAGAGGCAGGCCGCCCATTACCTGGAGATGCTCCGGCTGATTGACGAGGAGGAACGGGTAACTCGCACCCCCGCCGAGCAGCGAATCCTCGATCTTCGCGCGAAGATGGCGGTGACGGAAAACCCCCTGGAGAAGCAGCGTCTGGAGGGCGAGATTCTGCTGACGCTCCGCGCCGAGCGTGCCGGTCTGGAACCTTACGACGGCGAGCTCGACGGTGACGAACCGGTCGATGACGAGCTGGTTGATGACGAGCCGGTCGATGAGGAGAACGTCCTCAGTCATCAGAGCGCAGATACAGAAACGCGTGCTCGCCTGGAAGAAGCACAGGCACATCGGGAAGAAGAGGAAGCCAACCGACGGGCTGAAGAGGCCGTTGCTCAGCAGTACGAGACGGCCCGCCGCAAGGCTGGCCGGAAGAAGCCTCGCAAGGAACAGCGCGGCTACAAGGACACCTCGGTGTACACCGAGGAAGGGTACCGCCTCAACTAGGCGGGTTGTGTTCCCTTATGGGAGACTCCTCTGCACCCTGCCTCGCGCGCTATAGCGTGGGCGCGTAGGGAGAAAGGAACGATGATGTCAGAACATACCCCAAAACAGCCGCTGAATAACTCGGAGCACACAGCTCCCGACTACAGCGCACTCTCCTCTAACGCGGCAGAAAACAGCTCCGCCGGCTATAGCGTTCCTGAGTACAGCACTACCGGCTACCGGGAAGCGACCGCTGGCTACGTGTATCCCAGCGCCCCTGTACGCCCGCGAGCTCTGATATACGTTATGTGGTGCGTCGCCGTCATGATTATTCTGGGGGAGGTCCAAAAGGTCCAGGTGGCGTTACTCAAGGAGAGCGCAACGTTCAACGTTGATACGTTGACGAGCATCATTATCCCTGAACTGCTAAAGGATCTTCCCATCAATGCGGTGTACATTTTCGTACTGTGGAGGCTCTGGAAAGGTCGTAACTGGGCATACATTCTTACCCTGGTCTGCTGTATTCTCTGGGCTGTTGGCGGACTGATTGGCGTCATAACAACCTTTATTTTTTCCAATCACCTCATGCAGTTACTAAATGAGCCGGATGCGTGGGGGTCTGGGTCCCTCATGACTACTATCTTGCTGAATAGTATCGTGGGTCTTCTTAACGTTCCCCTCTACCTCTGTGCTGTTTTTCTGCTGATGCGCCGCTCGGTCAGGGCATACACGGATGCTGTCAGTAAGATGCGCATGAAAGAACTTGAGCAGGGCGTTGCTGAAGGCAACCAGAAAGTCGGTGAGGAGCAACTTAAAGGCCGAGAAAACCTCGCTGAGCCGGTCGATGAGGAGAACGTCCTCAGTCATCAGAGCGCAGATACAGAAACGCGTGCTCGCCTGGAAGAAGCACAGGCACATCGGGAAGAAGAGGAAGCCAACCGACGGGCTGAAGAGGCCGTTGCTCAGCAGTACGAGACGGCCCGCCGCAAGGCTGGCCGGAAGAAGCCTCGCAAGGAACAGCGCGGCTACAAGGACACCTCGGTGTACACCGAGGAAGGGTACCGCCTCAACTAGCGGTGCGTGCCGTCCCCCAAACAGACTATTCGGTTCTCCCGTCGCGGGATGGAGAACATAGAAAGGAACGATAATGTCAGAGTACGGAGCTCCGGGATTAGCCCCTCAATACCAGCAAAGCCAGCCACGATCCAACGGTCGTCCTGTTGCTTTGATCTGGGTGACAGCGCTTACTGTGCTGATTATTTTGATTGGGGCGGCACAGTCTACCGTGAGCGCTTTGGAGCGGAACCATACCGCGATGAATTCAGAGGCGCTGACGCAAGTAACCATCCCTGCACTGGTCAAAATCATCCTGATGGACGCGGTAACTATTATCGCTCTGTTATTCCTCTGGCTACGGCGTAATTGGGCACGCATCGTCAGCATCGTTTTGAGTATTTTTGGCGCGCTGGGCGGTATTTTATACATTTATGGTTCCGTCATACTCTTCAACTCTGTCGATGTACAGACGCTGAGCGGTGCAGAGTTGGCGCACTTCGTTTTTGTTCTTGTGGTGGTGAATCTGCCTACTGTTTGTAACACGGTAATAACGGTATTGCTGTTCACCCCCAGTATGCGCCGGTACACGTACGCGGCTGGCGCGTACTAAAGGGTTACCTGTGTAAAGGGGCGCGATAGGGCCTGATATGTCAGGTAGTACCGGGGGAAGCAAGCTTTCGGTACCGCTACTTCACAGAGCTTGAGAGAACGCAAAAGGTGGGGATACCAGACGGTATCCCCACCTTTTCTCGTCCCCGGCTCATTGGCCTAGAGGGACTTCAAACATTACTCAGCGGATTCGCGCTTAGCCTTCGAGCGGCCGCGCAGGTACTCGATAAAGACCGGCACCACGGACACCAGCACAATAATCACGGCGATGTACTCGATGTTGTTGTGCACGAACGGAATACCGCCCAGCAGCACACCGGCCAGACCAATCACGCCGATCCACGCAATGGCGCCGACGGTGTTCCACAGGTGGAACTTCTTACGGTCGTACGAAGAGATACCGGCTGCCAGCGAAACGAAGGTACGCACAATCGGCACGAAACGGCCCAGAACCAGGGCCAAACTACCGCGCTTCTGGAAGAACTCCTCAGTAGTGTGCAGGTTCTTCGTGCTCAGAATCTTCGCGTCATCCTTGAAGATGTTGCGGCCGTAGCGGGCACCAATCTGGTATCCCACCTCGGCGCCGGCCATCGCCACAATCACCAGCACGGGGAACGCAACCCACAGGGACAGACCCATCTGCTGGTGCAGCATACCCAGCGCAAAAATCAGGGAGTCACCCGGGAGAACCGGGAACAGCACACCCGACTCAATGAAAACAATGATCGCCGAAACAACCAGAACCCAGGGGCCGGTGTCGAGCAGGAACTGTTCAAGGTTAAGGCCTAGCAGCGCAACCGGAAGCTGCGCGAGGGCGGCGGCAAGAAAAGTCATGAAAAATCCTGAACTGTGAGTGGACCGCGCGCACGGATTGGCGGCGGAGTAACACCAGCATAGAGAACGTGCCTATGGTGAACATAGTGCAAAACTATGCGGAGGCTGTGTAGCACAGAGACAATTCTACCGGGGTTTAGCCCGGATGCACGGGTGAGCGAGGCGTAAATCTCCGGGCCCGAGAACGAAATGGTGCGCAGTGATGCGGAACTCGCACACCCTCCCAAGAAATGACCGGCTCCGAGGCCAGGATGCGCCGGGTGTGACATGATGGGAAGACAGCGCGTCGGAGCGCCCGCCCGCGAACCACCCACCGTCGGAGAAAACCATGAACCCCCAGCAGCCGGACACCGTCACTTCCCTGCGCGACGAGGCCCGCGAACTGTTGCGCCGCCTCACGGGCGCCTCCGAAGCCGACTTCCACGACGGCCAGTACGAGGCGATTCACGCCCTCGTGGCCGACCGCGCCCGCACCCTGGTGGTACAACGCACCGGCTGGGGTAAGTCCGCGGTCTACTTCATCTCCTCGCTGCTCCTGCGCGCCCGGGGTACCGGGCCGGCACTCATCATCTCCCCGCTGCTTTCGCTCATGCGCGACCAGGTGGCCGCCGCATCCCGCGCGGGGGTGCGCGCCGCCATGGTGAACTCAGCGAACGTCACCGAGTGGGACCGCATCCGCGAGCAGGTCGAAGCCGACGAGCTCGACGTGCTCCTGGTTGGCCCCGAGCGGCTCAACAACCCGGCGTTCCGCGAGCAGTGGCTGCCGTTTCTCATGCCTCGCCTGGGCCTGCTCGTGATTGATGAGGCCCACTGCATTTCGGACTGGGGCCATGACTTCCGCCCGGACTATCGCCGCATCGGCGCGCTGATTTCTTCTCTACCCGCCGGCGTGCCCGTGCTCGCTACGACCGCTACAGCAAACGACCGCGTGACCCGCGATATCGCCGAGCAGCTGAGCGCCGCGGCCGGTGCCGCACCCGAGGTGTACGTGGTGCGCGGCCCGCTCTCCCGGGCCTCCCTGCGCCTGGGCGTGCTCGCACTGCCCGACGAGGGCCAGCGCCTGGGCTGGCTCATGGCGCACCTGAACGAGCTACCCGGCTCGGGTATCATCTACGCGCTGACCGTTTCGGCGGCGGAGGATACCGCCTCCGCCCTGCGCGCTCGCGGATACGACGTGCTCGCCTACACCGGAAAAACCGACCCGGATGAGCGCATGGCCGCCGAGCAGGCCCTCAAGGAGAACCGCGTCAAGGCCCTCGTGGCGACCAGCGCCCTCGGCATGGGCTTCGACAAGCCCGACCTGGGGTTCGTGGTGCACCTGGGTGCACCCTCCTCTGCGGTGAGCTACTACCAGCAGATCGGCCGTGCGGGCCGTGGGGCCGCCAACGCGGACGTCCTGCTGCTACCCGGGCGCGGGGATCGGGCCATCTGGGAGTATTTCGCGACCTCTTCGATGCCGGAGGAGGAGAAGGCCCTGCAGGTGCTGGCCGCCCTAGAGCAGACCCCCGAGGGCCTGAGCCTTGCCGCGCTGGAGGCGCGTGTGCAGCTGCGCCGCTCAATCCTGGAGCTGCTGCTCAAGGTCCTGGACGTCGAGGGCGCCGTCGTGAAGGAGGGGAGCCGCTGGTGCCGCACCTCGGCTCCCTGGAGCTACGACCGCGAACGCTACGCGGGGGTTGCGCGTGCGCGCGTGCGCGAGCAGGAGTCCATGCTGGAGTACGAGCGGACGGAAGGGTGCCGCATGGTGTTCCTCGCCCGCCAGCTTGACGATACCTCCGCTCAGCCCTGCGGGCGATGCGACCGGTGCGCCGGACCCTGGTACTCGACGCAGGTTCCCGAGGAGGCTCAGCAGGCGGCGCGTCAGAGCTTCGCCATCGTGGGGGTTCCGGTGGAGCCGCGCCGCATGTGGCCCACCGGCCTGGACCAGCTGATGGGCGCCTCCGCTCCGCGTGGCCGCCTGTCGAAGGAGGAGCAGGCCGAGCCCGGTTACGCGTTGGCGCGCCTGAGCGATATGGGGTACGGAACGCGCCTGCGCGAGCTCTTCGCCACGAACGAGCTGGGTGAGCCGGTTGACTCAGAGGTGCCGACTGACCTGGGTCGCGCCTGCGTGAAGGTGCTGGCGGCGTGGCAGTGGGGTGCCGCGGGGCGACCGACCGCGGTGCTGACGTTGCCGTCGCCGGTGCGTCCTCGCCTGGCGCAGTCCCTGGGTTGGGGGCTGGCTGCGGTGGGTCGTCTGATGGATTTGGGGCAGGCTTCTTTGGTGGAGGAGCCCCGCTTCTTCGGTGGTAATAGCGCCTTCCGCTGTGCCGACGTTCTGCGGTCTTACCTGGTTCCGAGCGAGGTGCTGGACTACGTGCGCGAGAACCGCTGCGCGGTTCTGCTGGTTTCGGATCTGGTGGATTCCCGCTGGGCTAACACGGTGGTGGCTCGCGCGTTGAGGGAGGCCGGGGCCGCCGCGGTGTATCCTTTCTCTTTGGCCGCTACTCACTAGTCGCGTTTCACGCCCTTTTACTCTCCGACGAGGTTATATGTCATATTCGGAATATTTAAATTTGACGGTTGCTGACGGTTCTTCCACCGTGCTCAGTGACATTCCCGCGCGTGCCGACCACCGTGAGTGGATGGGCCTTGCCCTGACGGAGGGGAAGGCCGCCGGTGAGCGCGGCGAGATTCCCATCGGCGCCGTCATCGTGGATGAGCACGGGACCGTCGTCGCCTCCGCCGGCAACACCCGCGAGCGGGAACACGACCCCAGTGCCCACGCGGAGGTGAACGCGATTCGGCAGGCGGCGGCGCGGCTGGGGCAGTGGCGGCTGGAGGGATGCACCCTCGTGGTGACCGTCGAGCCCTGCCTCATGTGCGCCGGCACGATTCTGGCCTCGCGCGTCTCGACGGTGGTTTTTGGCGCCTGGGAGGAGAAGACGGGCGCCTCCGGTAGCCGCTACGACGTGCTGCGGGACGGGCGGGTGGCGCCGGCTCCCGAAGTGTATGCGGGGGTGCGCGCCGAGGAGTGCGCACAGCTCATGCTGGATTTTTTCAGGGAGCGTCGCTCCTGAGCGCGTTCCTGCCCGCGTTTCTCGGTGGTGTGCCCCTCGGCGATGTACCTCGGCGGCGCACCCTTCGGCTGTGCCCTGTCGCCGGTATTCTGTTGCGAATAATTCGGCGAGTGGATTCTGCCGCTCTGCCCTGCCTCCCAGCCCAGTCGCCCCCCCCCGTCGCGCCCGGGGCCTGTCACAGGGGCCTGTTCCCTGGGATTGTAGCGGGGGAGGAGGCCTAGTGAAACCGGTCATGGGTTCGTGGCTTATTTGAACGAAAAACCCCAATTCTTTGAAAAATACTCCAAAAATTTCAAAAATAGACGCTTTTTCACCCGAAAATCCCCACAAAACCACACTTAACCGGGTCTACGATATATAAGCATCGGAGCCTGAGAACCCCTCCGCGTCCTTCAGCAGGTATCGCGGAACGAGGTCCTCGGGCTCGTACTTTTACCGTTTCTACCCGTCGTACAAATTGAAGGGACCGCCGTGCTTCGCGTTGATAACATCTGGGCCAAGGGGCGTCACCACGCCCTTTTTGGCCGCACCACTTTCTCGGTAGGTGGGGGCGAAGTCATCATCGTTCAGGCCGACAGCCAGATGGAACGTACCTCCCTGGGCCTGGCCCTCACCGGCCGTTTGCCCCTGTCGGGCGGCGAGATTTACTGGAGCGCCGGCGATGAGGAGCCTCAGCCGATTTCAATGAAGAAGCTGCGCCGCATCAGCGACATTATCGATTCCCCCGATGTGACCTCCCCAGAGCAGCACATGCGCGTGCACGACTACGTCTCTGAGATGCTCTCCTACAATCTGCCGATTTTTGGTCGTTCCCACGCGGGCCGCTGGTTGAAGGAGCGCGGCCTCGAGGATTTGGACGGCCTGTGGATGGACGAGCTGGACGGCGAGATGAACATCGAGCTCATGGCCGCCCTGGCACAGAGCAGCCCCTCGGATCTGCTGGTCTTCGATACCCCGTCGCGCCACCTGAACCACACGCGCATGTGGCTTCCCTTCCTCGAGGAGCTGGCCAACGATGAGGACCGCCCCCGCACTGTGGTGGCGATTGTCCCGCATATTTCCGATACCTGGCACGGTGCGCGTGCCGTGGTGGGTAGCGTCCACATGGATCAAGAGGGGAAGTTCGAGGCCCCCGAGGACGAACCGGCGGAGGAATCGATCGAGCCGGAGATTGACGTGATTGAGGTGCGTGAGGTGGAGGAAATCCCCCTGACCTCTTCGATTCCCCTCACCCCCGCGGCCGGGGTAGCGGCCGAAGCCACCGTTGTGGCGACCCCCGTTCCCGCGGCGTCCGGCGTGACCGAAGCCGTTCGGGCCGTTGATCAGAAACCCGCTGACCAGAAACCCAACACCCAGAAGACCGCTGAGAAGGAGTAAGAATGACTGTTCTGCGTGTTGCTCTTGTTGAGCTTAAGCGCCTGACCAGCGGTGTTTTGCCGGTCCTGGTGCTCATTGCGATGTCCTGCATCCCCCTGCTGTACGGTGCCCTGTACCTGTACGGCAACTGGGACGCCTACGGCCACGTGAACGGCATCGTGGGTGCCCTCGTGGTTGAGGATGAGGGCGCGACGGATTCTTCTGGCCAGCAGGTGAATACCGGTGCCGACGTGAAGAAGAATCTTCTGGACGCCGGCACGTTTGATTGGCGTCAGGTTCCGACCCGCGAGGAGGCCGTCGACGGCGTGGAGAAGGGCACCTACGATTTTGCGTTGGTGATTCCGAAGAATTTCTCCCGTAACCTGCAGAGCGCCGCGGCGTTTAAGCCGGATGCCAACGGTAATACGGGCACGATTGATCCCCAGTCAGCCGGTATTGAGATTGTCACGAATGACGCGAACAACTACGTGCTGACGAATATTGTGACGAAGGCGGGCACGTCGGTGCGCGATTCGGTGGCGTCGAAGGTGGGTAATGCCACCGCGAATGCGTTGCTGGCAAGCTTCACCACGATTCACTCGAAGATGGGGGAGGCGGCCAGCGGCGCAGAGAAGGTGAACACCGGCACGGTCAAGCTGGCCGATGCGATTGTTCAGCTCAAGGACGGCTCGGCCACGGTGAACGACGGTGCCCTCAAGCTGAAGGACGGCACGGTCACCCTTTCTGACGGCACGACCCAGCTGGTGGATGCGCAGAAGCAGCTGGCCGATGGCGCGGATAAGCTGGCAAGCGGTGCGGCAACCCTGGATTCGGGCGCCGCAGCCCTGAATTCAGGAGCCGCGAAGCTGGTGGACGGCTCGACGACCCTGAAGAACGGCACTTCGACCCTGGCCTCTGCCGCGGCTTCGGCTTCTGACGGCGCGTCGAAGCTGAAGGATGGCTCGGCCACCCTGGCTCAGGGTACTTCTTCGCTGAAGGACGGCTCGGCCACCCTGGCCCAGGGCGCGAACAGCCTGGCTGAGGGCACCCACAAGCTGCGTCAGGGCCTGGATGAGTCGGGTATCCGCGAGCTGCCGGGCCAGCTGAACGCGATGTGTCAGCACCTGCAGCAGACGGATACCTCCGCCCCGAGCGGTGATTTTGGCCGCGACCTGTCGAATACCGTGGTGTCGGCGAGTGCGCAGAGGCTTCGCGAGCGTCTGGCTCCGATGGTGGCCGCTGGCACCATGACCCAGCAGCAGGCCGATGAGCTGGTGTCTTCGGTGGATTCCGATGAGTTTAAGGGTGAGGTGGCAGCGCTGAACCAGAAGGCTCTGGAGTCTCATCTAGCCTCGCGCAGTGCGACTGCCGCAGATGTTATGTCGAAGCTGCAAGCCCTGAAGTCGAGCCACTGCGTCGCGGACGGTTCTTCGTCCTCGGCGGCTAAGATTCAGACCCTGGTGTCGGGCGTGGACGCGCTGGATGCTGCCTCCACCTCGGTGGCGAAGGGCGCCTCTTCCCTGGCTGAGGGTGCGGCCCGTGTTGATAGCGGTGCCTCTTCACTCGCCTCGGGTGCGGCTACCCTGGCCGATGGTAACGCCCAGATTGCTTCGGGTGCGTCCTCTCTCGCTTCGGGCGCCGCAACCCTGGCCGAGGGCACCGAGAACCTGAAGTTGGGTACCGATTCGCTCAAGAGCGGTACCGCGACCCTGAAGGACGGCACGAGCACCCTGGCCGAAAAGGAGCAGAGTGCCGTCGAGGGCCAACAGAAGGTGGCCGATGGCGCGTCGAACCTGAAGGACGGCGCGTCCCAGCTCACCGAAGGTACGGAGAAGCTGGCCAGCGGCACGGATCAGCTGAATAGCGGTGCCTCGGAGCTGAAGGATGGCACCTCCTCCCTGCAGAGCGGCCTGGCTTCTGGCACGAAGCAGGTTCCGAACCTTTCGGAGTCGGATCAGACGAAGGTGGCCGACACGATGTCGAACCCGGTGACGCTCTCGCACAATTCCCTGGCTTCGGGTCGTAACTACGGTGAGGGCATGGGCCCGTTCTTCATGTGCCTGGCGCTGTGGATTGGTGGCCTGATGCTGGTTCAGACGCTGCGCGTGATGAATAACCGTGCGTTGGCTTCGCACGCCCCGTCGGTTCGCGTGATGCTCGGTAGCTGGATGCCCTTCGGTCTGGTGGGTATTGCTCAGGCGACGCTCATGTTCGTGGTGATTAAGTTCGGTCTGGGCTTTGAGATGGCTCACCCGTGGCTGGCGTGGTTGTTCCTGTGCTTTGTGGCTCTGATCTTCACCGGATTTATTCACGGTCTGACGGTGTTCCTGGGTGCTCCCGGCAAGCTGGTGGCTCTGGTGGTCCTGATTCTGCAGCTGGTGACCGGCGGCGGCACGATGCCGTACGAGACTCTGCCCGAGTCGATTCGTTGGATGCACGATTTCTTCCCGATGGGTTATGCGGTGACGGGTATGCGTCGCCTGTCGTATGGCGTGAACGAGTCGAGCCTGTGGGGCATCATGCTGGTTCTGACCCTGTGGGGTCTGGCGGGCTTGCTGCTGGGTTACCTGGGTACGCGACGTGATCGCACCTGGTCGTTGAAGAAGCTCGCACCGGAGATCACTGTCTAATAAAATAGAGGTATACCTGCAAAAAGGGAGGGAGGACTTCTGATGTTGCAGCGACCAGTCGCTGAAGCTGCAAGTCGTCGTCCCGGCCGTACAGGTAGAACTCAGTTGAAGTTGTTCAACGCTGCTATGGAAATCATGACCCAAAAGGGGCTTGAGTACGCCACTGTTGAAGAGGTGGCTGCCCGGGCGGGTGTTTCTAAGGGAACCGTGTATTACAACTTCGGTTCCAAGAAGACTATGGTGGATCAGCTGGTTCAGTACGGCACGCAGTTGCTGCTGAGCGATGCGCGCCGCGCGGCGTCGGCCCAGTCCGACCCGCGTGAGGCGTTGCGGAGTGCCGTTCGTGCCGCGTTTCAGTACCTCGAGGACCGCCCGGGCTTTACCCGGATGTGGCTTTCGGAGGCCTGGAAGGGTGCGGAGGGTTGGACCGAGACGATGAGCGATAACCGTCAGGATCTTCTGGAGTATCTGGAGGAGATGACGGAGGCTGTGGCTCGCCGCTACACGGTTGATACCGCTCAGAATCCTCGTGCGATTGCGATCTCTATGTTCGGCGCGATTTACATGCTTGCCATGGATCGCGAGGTCCATCAGGTTGACCGCAACGCTGAGGACGCGACGCGTGCTGTCATGCTGGTTATAGATGGGTATATCCGTCATTAGACGAACCCGCCGGGTTCGTTGATGTTGCCGGGACTTCGGTGTCGGGTGTCGAAAAGGGCACGGTAAAAGGGCCGTGAAAAGGGCGATACCCGGTTGCCGCACGCGTTTTTGCCCCGGTGGGAGAAGATACATCCCACCCCTGTGCTTTTCTTGCCCTTTTGTCTTGGGGTGTGCTACACTTTTCCACTGTTGGTGGTGTGTCCGAGCGGCCGAAGGTGCATCACTCGAAATGATGTTTGGTGTAAAAGCCAACGGGGGTTCAAATCCCTCCACCACCGCACCAACGAAAACCCGTCGAGCTGAGCTCGGCGGGTTTTCTGTTTGCCGAATTACGCGGCTCGCCTGTGAATGTATATGCGAGTGCGAGTAAAATTTATGCCATGCGTATTAAGATTCTTGACCACCCGCTGGTCGCCCACAAGATTAGTGTTCTGCGCGATAAGAACACCCCTTCCCCGATTTTCCGTCAGCTGGTTGACGAGCTGGTGACTCTCCTGGCCTACGAGGCTACTCGCGAGATTCGCGTGGAGGAGGTTGAGGTGGTGACTCCGGTGGCTACCACGACCGGTGTGCGCATCGCCAACCCGAAGCCGCTGGTGGTGCCGATTCTGCGTGCTGGTCTGGGCATGCTGGAGGGCATGACCCGCATGGTGCCGACCGCCGAGGTGGGTTTCCTGGGTATGGCTCGCAACGAGGAGACCCTGGACATCGTAACCTATGCCGAGCGTCTGCCGGAGGATTTGACGGGTCGTCAGGTGTACCTGCTGGATCCGATGCTGGCCACCGGCGGCACCCTGATCGAGGCTATTAAGTTCTTGCGTAAGCGCGGTGCCGAGTCGGTAACCTGCGTGTGCCTGATTGCCGCCCCAGAGGGTATCGCCGCCCTGGAGAAGGGTGTTGAGGGCATGGAGAACGTGGACCTGTTCCTGGCTGCCCGCGATGAGCGCCTGAACGAGAAGGCCTACATCGTTCCCGGCCTGGGCGATGCTGGCGATCGCCTGTACGGCCTGGCTGAATAATTTTTGATTCGGCTTCGCGAGACGGTTTCGCGAGACCAATTGTGCACCGTCCCCGCGCTGGCTATTTCGATAGCCCGCGCGGGGACGCTTTTGTCTAATAGGGCGTGCGTACGATGCGGGATGGGCGGTGTCGATGATTCCCCCCGTCGAGCGGGGGATGATTCAAAAAATCTACATATGACAAGAATCACTTCATGTGGATATTGTTGGGTTAATGAGGGGTATTTGAGGGTCTCTCAAGCTTTGATTGAGGGCATGAAAATACAGTGCTCCGCGTCATCATGCCGCTTTAGATGAATATTTATGTAGATGGGGCGCGACGGGGCTTGATGCGGGACGAGTCTGGCCCGGATGAGTGGGGATGTATTGTACTCCTTTTTGGATGCGGGAAGTATCCACGATGCCGAATCCGCTTGATTTATCCGTCAAATAGGAGAAATATTAAGAGAAAGGATTGATGCTCGAACAGGTATTAGGGACTGTTGGGCCACGCGTCACTTCCGGCGCACCCCACCACCATGTAGGTAAGGCAATTCCTACGTAGATTTTGAGAGAAGGCTGAACCATGTCAGGTGCTGTACCTGGATACGTCCACATCTCCCAGCGAGGCCGCGCCGCGAAGCGTCAGGCCGTCCAGCCCCATCGTCCCGCCGCACCTGCCGCAACGTTGCGTCCGATGACATTCTCCGCGGGGGATTCCTCCCCCCACAAGAATGCTCAGGAGAACGAGGCTCGCGGCTTCGTGCTGTACGTGGGTCTGAATGAGGAGCTCGCCGCCGCAAACGGTACCTCCCTGGTGCGCATCGTTCAGGATCTGCGCACCTACGCCCACCACCTGGCCCCCGAATCTGAGTCTTACGCCGCCGTGGCGCTGGCTCCCGTGAACGCCGAGGGTAGCGACCTTGAGGTGGTCCGTAACGCGCTGGGTGATCCGACCGCCGTGTACACCTACCCGGAGGCGAATACCTCCCGCGAGGCGGAGGGCATGAACGGCCACTCCTCGGGTGTGCTGATTGACCTGGCTCGCCGCGAGGTGTTCCTGGACGGTGAGCCGCTGATGCTGACCTTCAAGGAGTTCGAGCTGCTGGCCCACCTGGTTGAGAATAGCTCCCGCACGGTTGGCCGCGAGGAACTGCTGAAGGCCCTGTGGAGCTCGGGTGACGAGCACCCGCACGAGCGCACGATTGACGTTCACATTCGTCGCCTGCGTTCGAAGCTGGGTCGCCTCTCGGGTACCGTGCGTACGGTGCGCGGTCAGGGTTACCGCTTCTTTGAGCACCCCGAGGTCGTCGTCTGGGCGGCCCCGGAGTACTCCATCTAAGCTTGTAGTTTTAGGGTGCACCCCGGTGCGCCGGCCCCGTGCCGGTGTGCCGGGGTTTACTCATGCCCGGGTGGCGGGTGCGCGGGATGTATCGGCGCGCTCTGGATAAAATGGGTGTATGGCTGAGAATTCTTCCAACACTGCATCCGGCTCGCACCGTAGCGGAGCTAAGCGCCTGATTATTATGCGCCATGCGGAGGCCGATTGGGGCCTGAACGATTTCGACCGTCCTCTGACCAAGCGCGGACACGAGCAGGCTGCCGCCGCGGGTGCCTGGCTGGCTTCGCGCGGCTATATTCCCGAGCAGATTATGTCTTCGTCGGCGTTGCGCACGCGCCAGACGACCACCTGGGTTGCGGACGGCCTGGGTTCGAAGGCCCCGACCGCGCATCTGGATGAGGGTCTGTACGAGGTTTCGGCCGCCCGCATCATTGCGCGCATTAACGGCGTTTCAGAGAACGTTCATTCGCTGATGGTGGTGTCGCACCTGCCCGGCGTGCAGGATGCCGCGCAGCGTCTGATGAGCCCCGACTCCGATCCGAACGCGTCGATGGATGTGTACTATGGCTTCCCGCCGTCCTCCATCGCGGTGTTCGAGGTGCCGGGGGAGTGGGCCCTGCTGGATGGCGCGGATGCGCGCCTCGTGGACTTCAAGAGCTTCTAGGTTGTGCGCCCGATGAAACGGGCATAGTAAAAGCCCCGTACCGAGTGGTACGGGGCTTTTAGTGGCGGAGACGGGGGGATTTGAACCCCCGGTCGAGTTTAACCCCGACCCTTCAT
>ERZ651108.334-NODE-334-length-24127-cov-5.391949_pt1 | contig 24127 bp, 20 predicted proteins | sample MGYA00512173_ERZ651108 | MGnify/ENA metagenome assembly ERZ651108 | reverse complement strand
TTGGGCCCCATTATCGGTGCAGTAACGCAGCGGGGGCAGGCGCAGGGTAATACCGGCGGCGGCGCAACGCTCAGCAGCTAGGGCACGCAGATGCGAGTTAGCGGAAAAACCACCACCCACCACCAGCGTGTCACAATCAGTGTCTAGGCAGGCCTGCACCGCTTTGGCGGTTAGTGAGTCATTAACTGCCTCAGAGAAAGAAGCACAAATATCGGCGGCCGGAATGGGCTCTTCCTGCGCACGCAGACTCTCCACATAGCGGGCCACCGCAGTCTTTAGGCCAGAGAAGGAGAAGTCATAGCGGTGACGTTCCTTGTCTTTGGCCGCAGACAGACCACGCGGGAAACGGATCTTAGTTGGGTCACCGGTTTGGCTGAGCCTATCGACATGCGGACCACCCGGGTAAGGCAGCCCCAACAGGCGCCCCACCTTATCGAAGGCCTCCCCGGCGGCGTCGTCGAGAGTGCCACCCAGCTCACGCACATCGGTAGCAATATTGTTAATAGCCAGAATGTTTGAATGACCGCCAGAGACGATCAAACCCACAAAACGTTGCGGGAAGGGGCCGTCAACTAGCTCGTCCACAGCCAGGTGAGCAATTACGTGGTTAACCCCGTAAATGGGTTTATCTAGCGCCACCGCTAGAGCCTTGGCCGCGCTAATACCCACAGTTAGCGAGCCAATCAGGCCCGGACCTGCACTAACAGCAATGGCATCAACATCATGTAGATCAACGCCCGCCTTATCTAAGGCCGCGTTAAGGGTAGGAACAAAAGACTCTAAATGCGCGCGCGAGGCAATTTCGGGGATGATGCCCCCATAACGCGCATACTTATCCATGGAAGTGGCGGTTACATCCCCCAGCAACTCACGGCCTCGTACCAGGGCTACACCGGTCTCATCGCAGGTGGATTCCACACCTAGAACCAAAGGATCGCTCACCCTTCTAGTCTAGTCCCCTGGCGCTAATACCAAAAACGGTTCCCGGCCTACTTGCGTAGTACCGGGAACCGGTGGCCGTCTCAAATGAGACGAATAGTGGCGTTAAGCCAAACTCAGTGGACGCGTACGCCCTTGAAACGGGCCTTACCCATGTCGCGGTTGAGCTGGCTGATCACGTCGATCGGCACGCTCTTGGGGCACACAGCGGCGCATTCACCAATGTTGGTGCAGCCACCGAAGCCCTCCTCATCATGCTGGTTGAGCATGTTGATCACGCGGATGTAGCGCTCAGGCTGCCCCTGAGGCAGTAGACCCAGGTGAGTGATCTTAGCGGCAGTGAACAGCATGGCCGAGGCGTTGGGGCAAGCAGCCACGCAAGCACCACAACCGATGCAGGCGGCAGCCTCGAAGGCACGGTCAGCCTTGGGCTTTTCGACGGGCACGGAGTGTGCCTCCGGGGCCGCACCGGTGTTGACTGAGATGTAACCACCGGCCTGGACGATACGGTCCAGGGCGGAACGGTCCACAATTAGGTCCTTGAGTACCGGGAAACCGGTTGCGCGCCAAGGCTCGATGGTGATGGTGTCACCGTCAGAGAACGAGGGGTCCTCAGCGATGTGACGCATGTGTAGCTGGCAGGTGGTCGAACGGATCGGGCCGTGGGCCATACCGTTGATTACCAGGCCACACTGGCCACAAATACCTTCACGGCAGTCAGAGTCGAAGGCTACCGGCTCCTTGCCCTCCTTGAATAGACGCTCGTTAAGCACGTCTAGCATTTCAAGGAAGCTCATGTGCTCCTCGATGCCGCTTAGCGAGTACTCTTCAAAGTGACCGGCGGTGTCCTTGTTCTTTTGACGCCAGATCTTCAGCTTGATGTTCACTTGTAGCTCCGCTGCTTCAGTTCAATGTCGTTGTAAACAAGGGGTTCCTTGTGCAGGATCGGGGGCTGGTTTTCACCAGTCCATTCCCAGGCGCCCACGTAGAGGAACTCGTCGTCATGACGCAGGGCCTCACCCTCGGGGGTCTGAGATTCTGCACGGAAGTGGCCACCACAGGATTCGCGCCGGTGCAGAGCGTCAATACACATCAGCTCAGCTAGCTCGAAGAAGTCCAGTAGGCGTCCAGCCTTCTCTAGGGACTGGTTGAGTTCCATCTTTTCACCCGTGATGCGGGCGTCCTTCCAGAACTCTTCCTTCAGCGCGCGAATCTGCTTTACAGCCTTCTTCAGGCCGTCTTCGCGACGCTCCATACCGCAGTACTCCCACATAATGCGGCCCAGGGCCATGTGGAAGTCATCAACCGAACGGGTACCGTCCAAAGCCATTAGACGGTCAATTCGGTTCTCAACATCCTTGCGTGCCTGAGCAATCTCAGGAGCGTTGGGGTCTACCTTGCCTTCACGCAGCATGTCAGCCAGGTAGTTGTTGATGGTGTCAGGCAGAACGAAGTAGCCGTCAGCCAGACCCTGCATCAGGGCGGAGGCGCCCAGGCGGTTAGCACCGTGGTCGGAGAAGTTAGCTTCACCAGCCACAAACAGACCCGGGATGGAGGACTCTAGGTCGTAGTCAACCCACAGGCCACCCATGGTGTAGTGGACGGCGGGGTAAATACGCATCGGGACTTCGTAGGGGTCGTCACCGGTGATGCGCTCGTACATTTCAAACAGGTTGCCGTACTTAGCAGAGACAGCTTCCTTGCCTAGACGCCCGATAGCCTCGGAGAAGTCCAGGTAAACGCCACGACGCATGATGCGCGCGTTGCCATCGGGGTCGGTTTCCTTAATGGCAGGTCCAACGCCACGGCCTTCGTCACACATGTTCTTGGCCTGACGTGAGGCGATGTCACGGGGCACCAGGTTACCGAAGGCGGGGTAGATACGCTCGAGGTAGTAGTCGCGGTCTTCCTCAGGAATCTGACGCGGGTCCTTCTCGCAGTCTTCAGCCTTCTTGGGCACCCAGATGCGTCCGTCGTTACGTAGCGACTCACTCATCAGGGTCAGCTTGGACTGGAAGTCACCGGACTGCGGAATGCAGGTAGGGTGAATCTGGGTGTAGCAGGGGTTAGCAAAGTAGGCGCCCTTGCGGTGAGCGCGCCAGATCGCGGTACCGTTGCAGCCCATAGCGTTGGTGGACAGGAAGAATACGTTGCCGTAACCACCGGTGGCTAGCACGACGGCGTCGGCCAGGTGGGTCTCGATCTCGCCGCTGACCATGTCGCGGGTGACAATACCGCGAGCCTTACCGTCAACCACGATTAGTTCAACCATCTCGTGACGGCGGAACTCCTTAACCGTACCGGCGCGCACCTGACGCTCTAGCGCCTGGTAGGCGCCGATCAGCAGCTGCTGACCGGTCTGACCACGAGCATAGAAGGTACGCGACACCTGCACACCACCGAAGGAACGGTTGTCTAGCAGACCGCCGTATTCGCGGGCGAAGGGCACACCCTGAGCCACACACTGGTCGATGATGTTGGCGCTGACCTCAGCCAGACGGTAAACGTTGTCTTCACGAGCACGGTAGTCGCCACCCTTTACGGTGTCGTAGAACAGGCGGTAAACCGAGTCGTTGTCGTTGCGGTAGTTCTTAGCAGCGTTGATACCACCCTGGGCCGCAATGGAGTGGGCGCGACGGGCAGAGTCCTGGTAGAAGAACACCTTGACGTTGTAGCCCTGCTCGCCCAGGGAGGCAGCAGCGGCACCACCGGCCAGGCCGGAGCCAACTACAATCACGTCAAGCTTACGGCGGTTAGCCGGGTTAACTAGCTTGGCTAGGAATTTACGCTGTTCCCAACGCTTTTCGATCGGAACATCATGCGGGGCCTTGGTGTCGGCGATGTCCTCGCCAACCCGGTACAGGCCATCGATAACTTTACTCATTTATCTTCACGCTCTCTCAGTGTCCAGCGACTGCGCCGTGCAGTGCAGTCCACGAACCAGCAGCAGGCGCGTCTACCCAACCAAACAGGATGGCGGTAGGCACGGCCATAAAGGCTACGAACAGGGCCAGGGCAACCAGCGTGGCGATCAGGCGCACGCCAGGAATTACAGAACCACGGATAGCACCCAGGGTCTGCAGGGCGGACCAAACACCGTGCCAAGCGTGCAGCGCCAGCGCAGCTAGGGCGATGAAGTAAATGGCGTAGGTCCAGGGGGCATCGTGGAAGCCGAGGTACATGTTCTTGTAGGCGTCACCGTGCACGTAGTGACCACCGGGGGTGGCGTTCAGCGTGGTGAACTGCAGGATGTGCCACACAATGAACAGAATCAGGATCACGCCACCCCAACGCATGGTGCGGTTTGCGTAGCGTGAAGCTGCGTACTCTGCGTGAGCCTTCTTAACTGCGTACTTCTGGTTACCGCGAGCCTTGTTGTTGCGGTGCCACAGGTGGAAAGCAGCGCCGGCGTGCCCAACGAGGCAGGCGACCATAATCGCACGCAGAATCCATAGCAGACCCTCACGAGGCAGGATCGGCATGAACATGGTACGCAGGTGAGCGGCATAGCCGTTGTAGACGTCCTCGCCCTCAAAGTACTTGAGGTTGCCGTAGGCGTGGAATAGAACAAAGAAGAGGAAAAACAGACCGCTGTACGCCATGATCCGCTTCATCGCGACGGTCGTACGTCCAGCAGTCTGCCTCTTGGGAGAAACATTTGATTTGGCCACGCCACAAGGCTATCTAGCGCTAACATGGCTTAAGTCCTAAGTGGCCCAGAAAGCGCTTAATACGCCTTCTGCGTATAGCTATTTACGCTGATATAACGCGGTTTAGTGGGGGTCATGCAAATGCTTGCACAAGTGTCAGCGACCACTGAGAACCAAACCACCAGGCCTTTATTAGGGCACACGTCATTTACTAAATAAACCTGCAGCCTTTTTATAAGGGTTTAACCGGTCTAAAAAGTCTCTAGCTGCCTACCGGCCCCACTTTAGGTGCGGCTAGTTTTTTGCGCATCACGACGGCGTCCTCACGCGGGTGGGTGTAGTAGGCGCGGCGTTTAGCTATGGCTTTAAACCCAGCTTCTTTGTATAGGGCGATGGCGCCGTCGTTAGAGGCCCGCACCTCCAGCAGCACCGCTTCACACTCACGCTCAGCGGCGGCGTCGAGCAAAGCATTAAGCAAAGCCCGCCCCACCCCCTGGCGGCGAAAGTGGGGCAAGGTGGCGATAGTCAGCACGTCAGCACTATCGCCCAGCCACACCCCGGCGTAACCAGCCATAGCGGAGTCAACCTCGGCTACCACATAAATGCGGTCGCCCAAAGACTCCATCGCGTCCAGTTCACTGGCCAGCAGCTGAATACTCCAAGCCTCGGCCGAAAAAAGCTGACGCTCAGCTTGGGCCACCCAGCTCAGGTCGGCTTTACGCATTGCGCGCAGACGCAAAGTGGGCATCAAATAACTCGCTTAGGAGCCTTTGGCATCTGCACGTCAGCGTGACGCAGGTACAACGGCTCGGTGGGTTGGTCAATCCCTTGCTGGTGGCGGCGCCAGGCGATACGTGCCAGCTGCTCCAGGATCGGGTCTTGGCTGTCAACTTCGGTGCCGGTCAGCTGCTGCGGATATAGGGCCACGCCAGAGCCAGTTACGTAGTCAACTTCGCCCAGCTCCATGGCCGCTGCGGGGCTTAGCACGTGCAGCTGACCTAGGCGTTCGACGTCGTCGGCACCCTTCACCTGATAGCGGGCGGCATAAACTTCCTTGCGGCGCGCATCATTAGCAACCAGCAGGCACTTACCCTGCCCCGCCTGGCCAAGACGGTCAAAAGCAGCCCGAGCACGCGCATCCAAAGAGCTAACCCCCCACAGAGGCAGGTTGTGCACGCGCGCAAAAGTCCGCGCCGTCACCAGACCGGCACGCAAACCAGTGAAGGGAGCCGGGCCGGTAGCCACGGCAATGGCGTCTACCGCCTCGCCGGCCAAAACCTGGCTAAGCATGGGGGCTAAAGATTCGGCGTGGTGGCGCGCGTCAGTACCCACCTGCTGACGCACGGTGGTAGCGACGCCGTCGCTAAGCTCAATTAATGCCAAAGCGGACGCTAAAGAGGAGTCGATGGAGACAATACGCACGGCTTAAGCCTATTCCTTTTCGGTTTTAGTTTTCTCAATCGCAGTTGCCGTTTGTGAGGCCGGCACTGCTGTAGCTGAGTGCACCGACACCTGTGGGCGGGCCCTGCCCTTAGCCGGAGTCCCAATCACTGCCCGACGCGGCTTACGTTTACTAGAGCCGCCTTGACCCTCCAGGTCCCGGTATTTACTAGTGTGTTTTTCCAGGACAGCCAAGCTAATTAAACCCAAGCAAGCCAGTACCACCATGGTCCAAAGCGCCCAGCTAGACCAGGCGGAAGTGTTTTCATCGGCAGACGCAGTGGGCGAACCAGAGTGCCTAACATCACGTATAGAAATATAGGCAGAAACCGAGATTGAACCGCGCTGCAATTTATTGGCTTTAGCTCCCAGCGGGCGCAGCTGGCCATCCTCCAGTTGATACCAGGCGGCATCTTGAGCTTCATAAACCGGGTATTGACCGGTGCCCAGGCTTGCAAGTGAACGCGCCAAAGCTGCGTCAGCTATCTGCACTGCCGTGGTTTTAGCGTCGGTTGCGTTTATTAGCAGCACAAATTTGAGTTCCCCACCCAGACGCACCAGCGTGTACCACTGCTCCGGACTGCGCACCACCTGCACAGAGCCATTGTCAGAGCGCGAAACATTCCACACATGCGCAGGCGTAGTGAATTCCGCCTGAGTGCGTTGGGTGGCGCTAAGGGCATTATTGGAGCTCGATTTAAGCCACTGTTCCAGATAGTTCTGGTCCACCTGAGCTCGCGCCGAGCCTCCCAGCGCCAACAAAACTAGCGCCACCAACGCCAAGCCTGCCGCCAGCAAAGAGCCTGGCCAAGATAAAGGACCCGGCCAAGAGCCCGGCAAGGCTCGCGATAAAAAGCCTGGCAACGCACTTGGCGAAGAGTCCGGCGCTTTTGCCGCGAGCGCGAGTGAACTGAGCTGCCTGTGGCTAGTCGCCTGCCAGTTCATGGCTTAGAGCTGGTCGAGCGCTTTTTCCCAGCGCGGACCGTAGCCGGTAAGGGTGATGGTGCGGGCGCCGTCGTCGACGCCGCCCAGGTCAGTGATGCCGCTAGCATCGGCACCTGCCAGTCCCCCCTGCGGACGTTCCACCTTGATTTCTAGGCGATTGTCACTGATGCCTTCTACCATGCCCTCGCCCCATTCAACCAGGGTGATGGACTCTTCCAGGGAGGAATCCAAATCCAGGGTTTCGAGGTCTTCTAGGCTGGTGAGGCGGTAGGCGTCTACGTGCACCAGGTCCGGGCCGCCGGCCAGGGAGGGGTGCACGCGCGCCACGATGAAAGTGGGTGAAGATACGCGCCCACGTACGTTTAGGGCTGAGCCGATGCCTTGGGCCAGAGTGGTTTTACCGGCACCTAGCTCGCCTGAAAGCATCACCAGGTCTCCGGCTTGCAGCAACGGGGCTAGCCGGGCGCCAAATTCCCTTGTGGAATCGGCATCCGTGGTGTGGGTGACGTATGTGCTCATTGGGGAATCTCCGCTAATTTGTAGGAGCCTTGGGAAACGTAGTAGCGCGGTAGGTGGGCGCCGCGTAGCTGAGTGACCACCTCATAGGAGATGGTGCCGCAGGCGGTAGCCCAGTCTTCAGCGGTGGGGATGGCCGGGTTAGCCGGGCCGTTTAAGGGAGCGGGATCGCCGAAGAGGATAGCCAGGTCGCCAGCGCGCGCGGGGGCGGGTCGGGGGGTGCCGTCCGGGTTGCTGGTGGGACCTAGGTCTACAATAACTTGATCCATGCATACGCGCCCAACAATGTGGGTGCGTTGTTTGCCAACCAGGATGGGGGCACGGTCGGAGGCGCTACGCAAAATGCCGTCGCCGTAGCCTAGCGGCACTAGCCCTACCCAGCGGTCGGTGGGGGCCTGCCAGGTGGCGCCGTAGGAGACGCCTTGACCGGCCTTAATGTGCTTGACCTGGGTGAGGCGGGCTTCTAGGCGCATGATCGGGTGCAGACCTAAATCTTGGGCGCGGGCCACGGTGTGGTCGGGGCTTAGACCGTACAGGCCAATACCGAAGCGGTCCATGTCTAGGGCGGCGGTGTCGGGGTGCCACAGGGTTCCAGCGGTGGCCGCTAGGTGGCGCACGGGCACGTCAATGCCGGCGTCGGCCAGGATTTGTAGGCCTTGACGGTAGCGTTCTAGCTGCTGGCCGGTGGCCGGGATGAGGATTTCGTCTGCACGGGCTAGGTGAGACCATAGCGCCACTACCTTAATGTGTCCCTGGCTTTGGGCTTGGGCTGCGCGTTGGGCCAGTTCAGCTAGGTCTTCTAGGTTGGCGCCAGCGCGGGCCATGCCGGTGTCCACCTTTAGGTGCACGTAGGCGCACGTGTCTTCAGCTTGGGCGGCGGCGATGATGGCCTGCAAAACTTCCACGGTGGAGGCTGATAGGTCTAGCTTGGCTCGTAGTGCCTGGCGTAGGCCCGAGTCTGCCTGAGCAGCTTCTTGCGCACTGACCGGCGGCATGATCCAGGTGAAAATCCTGGGGGTTTGGGCAGTAGCCAGGGCCGGGTTTTGGGCTAGCTGGGCTGCATCTACCGGCTTTACCCCGGCGGCGTCGAGGTATTCACGCAGGCGCAGGGCTTCGTGCAACTGTGCCACGCCCAGCCAGGTGGCGCCTTGACGCATACAGGCTAGTGCCATGGGGCCTAGGCCGTGTCCGTAGGCGTTGGCTTTGAGGATAGCCATCCAAGTCCCGCCGTGAAACTTACGAAGTTGGGCCACATTGGCGGCTAGGGCGTCGAGATCGATAATGGCGCGGGCGGTTTGCGCTCCCGTCCAAGGAATTTGATAGCTACTAGGTTGCTCAGTCACGGCGCTATTGTCCCACTTTTAGCCGCCATCAGCTCAGTTTGCTGCAGCACTGGCGTATAGGGCCCAGGCCTTGGGTATGGCTGCGGCTATTTCTGGGGCGGTTATGGGATGGGTGACGACGGCGTCAGTGGGCTTTGGTCCGGTTGCGTAGGTTGTCTTTGGGGCGGTTACCTCTGCGGGCTTTGGGCCGGTTGCTTCAGCGGCCAGTTGTCCGGCTAGGGCGTGTAGGCGCGCGGCCAGCTGCGCAATTTCGGGGGCTAGGGCAGCGGCACTAGCGAGTGCGGCGTGCCCCTGAGCGTCAACAGACTGCTGACTGGTCCCAGCGGCGTCGGCACTAGTAGCACTGCCTGAAGCGGCTGGGGCGTCCACATGCCCCGCGTCGGCGCGCACGTTTAGGGCCAGCAAGCCACCCATCAGACCCGCCAGTACGTCCCCACTACCGGCGGTAGCCAGCCAGGGCGTGGCCGCAGGCAGGGTGTGGACTTGGGCCTTGGCGTCTACCACCACGGTGCGATTGCCTTTAGCTAGCACGCAGGCCCCGGTTAATGCCGCCAGTTGCTGGGCTCCCTGGATGCGCCGCTGCAACGCGGGGCTAGTTTGAGAAGCAAACTTGCCAATGGGTTTATCCGCCTTGTCTGCCAGTTTTCCCGCAATTTCACCTGTATTCGTGCCCGCGAACAGGTTTAGGCAGCGAGCCAATTCCCCGTCATGAGGCGTGAGAATGTGATGGGCGCGCAGGCGTAGTTTGCCCTCTTTAACCAGGGCACAAACTGGTTCTAGGGCGCTGGCGTCAATTACTGCCGGGGTGTTTTCTAGCAACTGGGCCAGCGCCTCCCAGTCTGCCTTCTGGGCGTCCAGCCCCGGGCCCAGCACTAGGGCGTCGCAGGTTCCGGTTAAGGCTGGGCCATCAGGAACAATTTGCGGATGGGCGGCTAGCACCAGGTTTTCTACGCGCTCAGGGGCGTTTAGGCGGATCATGCCCACCCCGCTATGGCTAGCTCCGGCCACACATAGCAGCCCGGCGCCAGGAAAACGCTGCGAGCCAGCGATTATGCGCACCACGCCGCGTGAGTATTTGTGACTGTCAGCCTCGGGTTTGAGCAGGTAGCGGGCCAAGGTGGCGTCATGCGAGCTGACCTTACAGCCTTCTGCCGGGCCACCACTAGCCCAAACTTGGGCCATGGCTACCTTGTCGTGGGCTAGGCTCACGCGCCAACTATGCAGCCCTAAACGCCGCGCCCACGCCGCCACCTGGCCGTGTAGACGCATTTGGGGGGCCTGACCGGGACGGCTGGTGACTTCAATATCGCGAAAATTCAGCCCTGCCACACCAGCGCCGTCGTCGAGCCCAGAAACCTCAGCACTGGCGCCGTCGCCGCTACCAAAGCAGGTAGCGCGGGCAACGACGTCGGCCTGGCCCAGCACCTTCAAGGCCGCCTCTTTAGCGCAAAAGCGCGCCGCCAAAGAAGGCAGCGCGCCCTTGCAACTATTAAGTTCGTCAGCGCTAAACAAACGCTGCATTAAAGCGGCATTAGCCTCGATACGGTCACTAAAGCGTTCAATATCCACCACATCGATGCCGCTATACATGCCTTGAGTCTAGCGGTATTACTCCACCGTTACCGACTTGGCCAGGTTACGCGGCTGGTCCACGTCATAGCCCTTAGCCTGAGCCAAAGCGGAGGCGAACACCTGCAACGGCACCACGCTCAGCAGCGGCATCATCAAGGTGGGGGCGGCGGGCACACGGATCACGTCATGAGCGAAGGCGTCCACAGCGTGGTCTTCTTCCTCAGCGATCACAATGGTGCGGGCACCGCGAGCGCGAATCTCCTCAATGTTGGAGATGACCTTGTCGTGCAGCACAGGGCGGCGCGGGGTAGGCACAATCACGAATACCGGCAGGCCTTCCTCTACCAGGGCGATAGGGCCGTGCTTGAGCTCGCCGGCGGCAAAGCCTTCGGCGTGCACATAAGCCAGTTCCTTGAGCTTGAGGGCGCCCTCTAGGGCTACCGGGTAGCCCACGTGACGGCCCAGGAACAGGAAGGAGTTGTTGTCAGCCAGTTCGCGGCCCAGGGCGCGCACCTGCTCTTCGCTCTCATCTAGGAAGCGCTGGATGCGCTCAGGCATGGCGGATAGGTTAGCCAGGTAGTCAGCCACCTCTTCAGGCCACTTGTTGCCGCGCAGCTGGGCCAGGTATAGACCCAACAGGTAGCAGGCGGTGATCTGGGCTAGGAATGCCTTAGTGGAGGCTACGGCAACCTCGGGGCCGGCGTGGGTGTAGAGCACGGCGTCGGCTTCACGGGCAATGGTGGAGCCGTAGGTGTTAACGATTGCCAGTACGCGTGAGCCCTGTTCGCGGGCGTGACGCACAGCCTGGATGGTGTCCATGGTTTCACCAGACTGGCTGATAGCAACGGTTAGGGTTTTTTCGTTCACGATCGGGTCACGGTAGCGGAACTCGTGGGCGAGCTCGATTTCTACCGGGATACGGCACCAGTGCTCGATGGCGTACTTGGCTACGTGTCCGGCGTAGGCGGCGGTGCCGCAAGCAACCACGATGATCTTGTCCACGCTGCGCAGCACCGAGGGGTCGATACGCATTTCGTCTAGCTGCAGCTCGCCGGAGTCGTCCATGCGGCCACGCAGCGTGTCGGCCACGGCGGTGGGCTGGTCGTGGATTTCCTTATTCATGAAGGTGTCGTAACCGCCCTTGACGGCGGCGGAGGCGTCCCAGGTGACCTCCCAGCCGTGCGGCTCGGTCACTACCTGGCCGGCGGCGTCGGTAATTTCAATGCCAGCAGCGGTGATCAGCACGATCTGGTCGTCGTCCACCTCCACAGCCTGCTTGGTGAAGGCTACGAAAGCGGCGACGTCGGAACCGACGAAGTTTTCGCCCTCGCCCACACCTAAAACCAGCGGGGAGGAGCGACGCGCGGCCACGATAGTGCCGGGGGCGTCGGCGGTGATGGCTAGCAGGGCGTAGGTACCCTCCAGGCGCGGGGTCACCTGGGCCATAGCTTCACGCAGCTGCAGGGCCGGGTCGCCAGCGGGGTTGGCTTCACGCAGGGCGCTGTAGGCGATGTCTAGCAGGTGGGCAACAACTTCAGAGTCAGTTTGGGATAGTAGGGTGCGCCCGAGGCTTTCTACCTCTTCACGCAGGGGACGGAAGTTTTCAATGATGCCGTTGTGTGCCAGGGCGATGTGTCCGGCCACATGCGGGTGGGCGTTAGCGGCAGTGGGGCTGCCGTGGGTGGCCCAACGGGTGTGACCAATACCGGCGGTGGCCGGGGCCAGGGGGTGGGCGGCGATCTGCGCCCGCAGGTTTTCTAGCTTGCCGGCTTCCTTACGTACGGATACACCTTCATCCGTCAGTAGGGCTACGCCAGCGGAGTCATAGCCACGGTATTCCAGGCGGCTAAGACCATCTAGTAGTACTTCTAGGCTACGTTCACTGGGGACCGCTACCGGTCCAACATGTCCAACGATTCCACACATGAGCTTGATTGAATCATGTACCTAATGCGCAAAACAATGATTGAAAGGCGCGAGCTTGCTTACTATTCCCACAGCGTAGAGGCCATATGACCCAGGCCGCTTAGGTCTGAGCTTTATCTTTGGCTGGTTTGTAAGCCAAACTAGAGCCGTGAGCGATTTTGCTAACCCCCTAGATTGGCTGCCCATCTGGCATAAGAACAGCCCGTTTATAGAGATTAAACGTGAAGCTTGGGGCCGTATAGCAGCTAACGCCCCCCTGCCGCTAACTGAAGCCGATCTGGAACGTTTGCGTTCTTTAGATGACCCCATTGAGCTACCTGAGGTAGATGCGGTTTACCGGCCTCTATCGGCACTTTTAGAGACTTACATTGAATCCACGCAGATGCGCCGCCAGGCGGTGGCGCGCACTTTAGGGATTGAGCCTACACATGTGCCCTTCGTGATTGCGGTGGCCGGATCGGTGGCGGTGGGTAAATCCACTACCGCCCGCCTGCTGGCTCACCTGCTGGCGCGGTTTGAGGCCACCCCCAAGGTGTCTTTGGTGACCACTGACGGTTTCTTGCTGCCTAACAGCGAGTTGGAGCGGCGCGGGCTGATGGCCCGTAAGGGTTTCCCGGAGTCTTATGATCGGCGCGCCCTGCTTGATTTTATTAGTGCGGTTAAATCTGGCGCTCCCCTGGTGCAGGCGCCCCTTTATGACCACACGATTTATGACGTGGTACCTGACCGTAAGGTGGATGTGCGTCAGCCTGACGTGCTGGTGCTGGAGGGTCTAAATGTGCTCCAGCCGGCCCCGCGTGCTTCTAACAACCAGGCGGTTATGGCGGTTAGTGACTTTATTGATTTTTCTATCTATGTTGACGCCGATGCTGCCAATATTCGCTCTTGGTATTTGGAGCGGTTTTTGACTTTGAAGCACACGGCTTTTACTCAGCCTGACTCTTACTTCCGTAAATATGCTGATATTGACGACGACGTCGCTTTGGCTGGGGCCGGCCAGATTTGGGATACCGTCAATCTGCCCAATTTGATTGAAAACATTGAGCCCACCCGCGCCCGTGCCACCTTGCTGCTACATAAGGACGCCAACCACCACATGGACTATATGCGCCTACGCAAAGAGTAGGGTTGCGCAGGCGCAAACAAACCAAAGGTCGGCCCGAAATTTCGGGCCGGCCTTAGTGTCTAGCTGCAGTGCCTAGCTGCAGTGCCTAGCTGCGCGCTAACGCATTTGCTGCTTTTAGGGCGGTGAGCGCTGGCGCCTGAACGCGGCAGCGCGGCGAACGCCAGCGCGTTGAGCGCGCTAAGTGCGCAGCTAGGTTTTAGGGCGTCACAGAGCCAGGTTGTCCTTAACCACCTGGGCCAACTCAGCGGCGACGGCGTCGGACTCTTCCTGAGTGGCAGCCTCAACCATGACGCGCACCAGCGGCTCAGTGCCCGAGGGGCGCAGCAGCACACGGCCGGTCTCACCTAGGCGGGCCTCAGCCTTAGCCACAGCGCTCTGGACGGCGTCGTTAGTAGAGGCGGCGTGCTTGTCCACGTTGGGAACGTTGATCAGCGACTGGGGTAGGCGCTCAACTACGCTGGCCAGTTCCTTGAGAGTCTTACCAGAGCGCTTGAGGCGAGCCGCCAAACGCAGCGAGGTGAGGATACCGTCACCGGTGGTGGCGTGGATGGAGTCGATGACATGACCGGACTGCTCACCACCAAGCACGTAGCCGCCAGAGAGCATCTTCTCTAGCACGTAACGGTCACCCACACCGGTCTGAACAGTGCGGATACCGTGCTTGCGCATGGCCAGCAGCAGACCCAGGTTGCTCATAACCGTCACTACCAGGGTGTCGGAAGCCAGGGTGCCGTCAGCCTTAGCGCCAATGGCGAGGATACCCATGATCTGGTCACCATCCACCAAGGTGCCCTCAGCGTCAACGGCCATGCAGCGGTCTGCGTCGCCGTCGTAGGCCACACCCATGTCCGCACCTACGAACTTAACGTAGTTCTGTAGCTGCTCGGGGTGGGTGGAGCCGGCCTGGGCGTTGATGTTTAGGCCGTCGGGAGAGGCGTTGATAACCAGCACTTCAGCGCCGGCGGCACGCAACGCAGCGGGGCCTACCTTAGAGGCAGCGCCGTTGGCGGCGTCCACGGCGATACGCAGGCCGGACAGGTCAGTGCCAGTGGAGGCCACCAGGTGGTTGATGTAGGCCTGGTCAGCTACGGTTTCACCCTTAATTACACGGCCGACGGCGGCGCCGGTGGGGCGCTCGTGCTCGGCGGTGAGTAGGGCTTCAATGCGGTCTTCGACGGCGTCTTCCAGTTTGAAGCCGCCACGGGCGAAGAACTTAATGCCGTTGTCGGGGAAGGGGTTGTGGGAAGCGGAGATCATAACGCCCAGGTCGATGTCATGGGCGGCGGTGAGGTAGGCGATGGCGGGGGTGGGAAGAACCCCGACGCGGGTGACGTCGACGCCGGAGGCCGCCAAACCTGCGGAGATAGCGTGGTCTAGGAATTCTCCTGAAGCACGGGTGTCTCGACCGACGATGGCGCGCGGACGCTTGTTGCCTTTAGCTGACGACTTTTCCGTTAGTACACGGGCAGCAGCTTCACCTAGCTGCACCGCCAGGGCGGGGGTGAGTAGGTCGTTAGCTAGGCCTCGCACACCGTCAGTACCGAATAGACGAGCCATTGATTTCCTCCTGCAAAAGCTCAGTGAATAAGGCAATTATCCCACAACCAGTTAAAACGCAACACACCCCGCCACCATGTACAGGTGACGGGGTGTGAGCAGATAAAGCGCGAAACGCGATCAGCGCTTGGAGTACTGCGGAGCGCGGCGGGCCTTGTGTAGACCGGCCTTCTTACGCTCAACAGCGCGGGCGTCGCGGGTGAGGAAGCCGGCCTTCTTTAGGGTGGCGCGGTTGGCCTCACGGTCGATCTCGTTCAGGGCGCGGGCAATGCCTAGACGCAGAGCGCCGGCCTGGCCGGAAACGCCGCCACCGTGGATGCGAGCGATCACGTCAAAGCGACCCTCGATGTCCAAGATGGTGAACGGGGAACGCACTAGCTGCTGGTGCAGCTTGTTGGGGAAGTAGTCTTCCAGGGTGCGTCCGTTTAGAGTCCAGTTACCGGTGCCGGGCACTAGGCGTACACGAGCAACGGCCTCCTTGCGGCGGCCTAGGCCGGCGCCGGGAGCGGTGATGGACTGACCACGGCCTTCGCCGGTGGTCTCGGTTTCAGTGGTGTAGCTGGCGGGAGCGTTCTCCTCGTCCAGTACCTCAATGTCGATGGTGGTCTCAGCCACGATATGTCCTTTACGTTATGAGGCTCGTGCGCTGAGCGCTTACTGAGCGACCTGGGTGATCTCGAAAACCTGAGGGTTCTGGGCCTGGTGCGGGTGCTCGCTACCAGTGTAAACCTTCAGCTTCTTGAGCTGGGCACGGCCAAGCTTGGTGTGGGGAATCATGCCCTTGATGGCCTTTTCTACGGCGAACTCGGGGCGAGTGGCCAGTAGCTCACGGTAGCTGGTGGCGGTCAGACCACCGGGACGACCGGAGTGACGGTAAGCGAACTTCTTGTCAGCCTTACCGTTGGTCAGCGCGACCTTGTCAGCGTTAATGATGATGACGTAGTCGCCGGTGTCCGCGTGAGGGGCGAACTGGGGCTTGTGCTTCCCACGGAGCAGGGTTGCGGCCTGAGCCGCTAGACGACCCAGCACGACGTCGGTGGCGTCAATGACGTACCAGTTCTTCTCGACGTCGCCGGGCTTCGGTGTGTACGTACGCACGGGCGGTTGCCTTCGTTTCTACTTGGCGGTGGGCACACTTAGCTGATGTTGAAGCGTCACAGCTTTTTGTATAACCCACCGTGGTCAGGTGAACGTTGCTGGAGCACGTAGCGCGTGGGGCGAGTGGGAGCGCACCGCAAGCGCGCACAGACGTGCTGCAAGACATGACTACTTTACCCAAGGCATACAACTAGGTCAAAGATTCTTACCCTACCCACCCCCGTGAAGCCCACCACTACAGGCAAACACAGGCAATCAAACACAGGCAATTTCATCCCTTCCCTATAAAAAATTCATGGGGTTTTATAGGCAACGGACGAAATGTCAGTTTTTGTGCGCCCCCGCCTACGGCTCAGCCAATGACGATGCCGGGAGGCCTCCTTGGCCCACATACTTCAGCCCCGCCGCCAACAACGACGACGCCCGGCCCCCTTCACTCCCCTGCCGCCGTCGCCGGCACATCAACTCAGTCACAACATTTAGTCATCAGCAGCGCTGGTGCGCAAAACCCGCGCGGCCTGCGCCTGCTCAGCCCAGCGGCGCGGCTCAGGGTAGGTGATAGCCTCCAAAGTCAGCCCATGAGCAGGCGCCAGCGGGGCCGCCAACTCCCGTGAACGCCGCGCCAACAGCGCCGCCGGCCACTCCTCACTATTGCGCCCCTGCCCCACCGTCAGCGTGGCCCCTACCAGGGACCGCACCATGTGGTGGCAAAACGCGTCGGCACTAACTTCAAACACGGCCAGACCAGCATCAACGCCACTTTCGGGCCGGCTCCACGCGGCCGCGAGCAGACTGCGAATAGTGGATGCCCCCTGGCGCGGCTTGCAGTAAGACAAAAACTCGTGCTCCCCCAGCAGCGGCTGCAGCGAGCGGTTCATGGCCTCCAAGTCCAGCTCCTGGTCAGTCCACAGCACGCTGGAGCGCAGGCGGGGGTCGTGCCGCGCCACGCCGTCGGCCACGCGGTAACGGTAGGTGCGCCGCAGGGCACTAAAGCGCGCATCAAAATCGCCGCCCACCTGACTCACCGCGCCCACCACGATGTCAGCCCCGTTGCCTGCACTCGCCCCCAGCGCCACCAGCCCCGGCTCCGGACGCGAGGTAGTTTTGGGGTTTGCAGCCCGTTTGAGCAGGGCTTGGGTCCGACGTCGCAGCGCCTGGGCAGGGTCGACCCCGTTGCGTCCAGCTAGGGCTTGCCAGACTTCAGTGTCGACGTCGAAATGCACCACCTGGTGGCTGGCGTGTACCCCGGCATCGGTGCGACCGGCAACGGTGAGCTGTACGGGGACGCGCAAAATGGTAGATAGGGCCTCGGTTAGCTCCCCTTGCACGGTGCGCAGGCCAGGTTGGGCGGCCCAGCCGCGAAAGAAAGTGCCGTCATAAGCCAGGTCTATGCGCACACGCACCTTGGGGCGCAGGGCTGCTGCCAGGTTGGCTGCCAGCTGTGGGCTTTGCGCCCCGGCACCGGCGGCCTCCTCGGCACACGCGCCTTCCAGGTGCGCCCCGGCCAGCCCGCCAGCCTCGCCGCCGCCCTCAATCTGCATCTCGGCCGGCTCGGCGCCTGCCTCGGCCCCACTGGCCGGCTCGACAACGCAATCACGGTAACCAAACATGCACCCATTTGAGCACATCAGCGCTAGGGTAAGGGCGTGAGTGACGTAACGACCCTAAGCGTGGACTGCGGCGGCGGCGGCATTAAAGCCAGCGTGCTAAACAGCGCGGGCAACATTATTTCGCCGGCCCTGCGCACCCCCACGCCTTATCCGCTCCCCCCTGAGCGCCTGGTAGAAACCATCGTTGACCTGGCCAAGCAGCTACCACGAGCACAGCGCATCACCGTGGGTATGCCAGGCATGATCCGCCACGGGGTGGTGATCACGACGCCGCACTACATCACCAAGTCTGGCCCGCGCTCCAAGGTGATGCCTGAGCTGGTGCCGCTGTGGGCACGCTTTGATATGCGAGAAGCTTTGCAAAACCAACTAGATTTACCCACTTTGGTGCTAAATGACGCCGAGGTGGCCGGCGCGGGCGTGGTGACCGGCCAGGGTCTGGAGATGATCGTGACGCTGGGGACCGGCTTGGGTAACGCCATTTTTGATAATGGCCGCCTGGCCCCGCACGTGGAGGTTTCTCAGGGCCCGATCCGCTGGGGCCTAACCTATGACGACTACATCGGTGAGCATGAGCGCCTGCGCCTGGGCGATTCGCACTGGTCACGGCGCGTGCGCCTGGTGGTTGATGCGCTGCGACCGATGTACGTGTGGGACCGCCTTTACCTAGGTGGCGGCAACTCGCGCCGGATCACTGCCTCTAACCTGGCTAAGATCGGCGAGGACGTCGTGGTGGTCCCCAATGAGGCGGGTATGACTGGCGGGGCGCGCTGCTGGGATCTGGCTCGCACCAGTGACTAATTCGCTCTCTGGCTAGCCGGCTTATTGGAAAATAGGTTGAGCTTGGGGGTTGCCGGCGGCGTCGAAGGTGTAGGTGGCGTCGATCCTTACTGAGACTTGCACGCCACTGTCTCGGCTACCTAGGGTGCTAACCCGAATCACCCCGACGGCACTGAACTTGTCGCCGTCGATCTCTAATAAGCGACTGGGCAGAGACTGCAACGTCAGCTGGGAGGCATCGACGTTACGCACCTGTGCGGGGCAGGCATCCCCGCCGGAGCCCTCAGCGCAGGCCCGCACTTGTTCTTGAGCCCAGCTCAGAGCCCATTGTGAGAGTTCAGCGGTGGGGTTGACGCTAAGCGTTGCCTCATGCTGGGACTCGGTAACCACCAGTTCACGCTGGCCGGTGGGGGTAACGGCCAGGCCCGCAGTTAAATATTTGGGGTTTACCGTGCCAGAGATAAGGGAATATGAACCCGGATAGGCCAGGGCTTTGACGTGACGGTAACCGTTTTTGTCTGCCCCGACTAAGGGCAGCGGGACGGAAATGGTGCCGACTGTAACTCGGTTTACGGCTGAGGGGATGGAAATATCCACGCTGCGAGCCAGTGAGGTTGTAATAGCCCATTTACCAATGAATGGGCGCTCAACTTTGCTGGGTTTAACGCTGACCACTGCCTGCTGTGGTGCGCCGTCGCCCACTATGTAGCGAACGGTGATGGCGGTGGTGTCGCCGCTAACCATGCCGGTGCTCACGGAGATGAGTCTGAGTTTGCCTTCAGCGCCTTCAGCGGCTTGGGCTTTAAGCAGGTTAACGCCAGTATCACCGGGGATCTTGACGGGCACGGCCGCTGTGGCAGCCTCGTATTTGCCTTGTTCTAGTAGCTGCATGTAGGTGCGTACGGCTGCTTCGGCACCGGTGTTCACTGGGTTGATTAGTCGCGGTAGGGCGACGACGCCTATCACCAGCACTACCACTAAAGCTGCCGCAACCGCATAGACCTGCCAGTTAAGCCAGGCCGGAAGTGAGATGCTGCGGGTTCTACGAGAGCTCATGGTTCTAGAGAAAGGTGCATATTGTTAGGCTAACGATACGCGAGTATATCTGATTGACCTCTAGGTTAACTGAGCTGTCCAGGCCTGTTCAGGCTTGTCCACGCTGTGACCAGGGCAGGCATCTGGACGTGCTAGCTTCTGCTCGGGTGCGTCCAAGCAACCAGATTTGCGGTTTAATCAATGCCGTAGCGCATCCATTCAATTACTGGCTGCCCAGAGGCATCAAAGGAAATATAGGCAGTTAGCTTGCCTTCAACATCTTTAGTTATTCCAGCTTCAGAAACGTCAGAACCAGACTCATAATACCTATCGGTAGGTTTTATCTTATAGACGACAGTGGCTTTAACAACAAAGATAGTACTCCAGTCATAAGTTTCACTATGCCCATAAAAAACGTTACGAGATCTATAAGGCGAAATAGAATCCAGTTTGCCTGGCAGTGATTTCACTTCTATCTTGTCAAGATCTCGCCGTCGCAGCTCAAAGGGACATGCATCATCCGACTGATTTGAAAAGGATGCACAGACTTTAGCTTTTTCGTGGAACTTAGTTAAAGCCCAGTTCTTCAGCTTCTCTGTAGCTTCAACATTAGCGCCTACCACTGTGGAAGAATCGTTAAGGTACTTAGAATCTTTGCAAGCCACCGTAAATTGCTTACCGGACATGGCAGCAGTAAAGTACTCAGGATTCGCACTTTGTACCTCAATAGTATAAACCCCTGGGTAGACTAAGTAGTCAAATAAACCATTATTTGCCAAATTAGAATTTATAACAGCTGAACCGATTTTGTAAGACCCGAAAAACCCACTCCCAGGAGTGATGATTAAGTGAGTGACTAGTGGGGTGAGTATTTTCCACTCATTTGCTGGCCGACCAGTCCCACCCTTTTCTAAATCTAAGACTTGATCTGCAGTTTTATCCTTTACTTGCAAATTCACATAAACTTCTGCGCTTGTCTCACCACCACTTTTCATAAATATAGAATTAATTTTAACAGCACCCTTAATGCCACTATAAGCTTTATCAGTTAGTAGCCTACGCTGATCATCATTAACGCCAGGATCTACCAGCTTGCTGGCCGCGTCGTATTTCCCGTCAGCAATCAACTGCACATACTCACGCACGACAGCCTCAGGAGTACGCTCAGTGCGCTCAGAGTTAATCGCTCTTACCGAAACCACACCTACAATCAGCGCCAGCACCACTGCCAGCGCTGCTGCTAGGCAGAGCTTTGCTTTCTTGGTTAACGGCCTACGCGAAGCGGCAGCAGGCCTTGCGGGAGCCCCTTTTGGAACCCCTTCTTGTCTAAGACCTCCAGGCGAAACCTTGAAGCCTTCAGTATGGCTACTATTCCCTGAAGTCATAATTAAAACATCCAGTTTGTTAGACCAATGATGCATTCGAGTATAGCTGACCACACCCCTATTTGGGTCACAAACAAGGTTAGAGATAAAACTTCCAGGATCCAAGACAACTCTTCCGGCAGTCATGCTAGCTGCCGGAAGAGCCTAACTTAGCGATTTACCAACCAGTCCAGCTGATTTTTGGTTGCCTTTGCTCATCGAAAGATATGGAAGCGGTCGCAGTGTACTCCATATCGTTAACTTCACCAGCCGCAGGCCCAGAGTAGCCATACCTCACTGTAATTACAGCATCACCTTTAGCCTCAATCAGACCATTTTTCTCAACATATTCAATGGACTTCAACTGATCGGGCAAGCTTTTTACTTGCACCGAGGCAACATCATTACCTCGCACCTCAAGCGGACAAGAGTGATCTCGCTTGGCACCTGCAAAAGAGCCACAGTCCTTAACTTTGTCTTGAATCTGCTGCAACGCCCAAGCCTTTGCAGCCTCTGTAGGCTCTACAGCAGCATAACTATCAAAATTCAAGTTAACGTAAGTCGGCGCCCCAAGAGCAGCGGTACTAGTACGAGACTTGACTACGGCCACAAACTTATTGTGTTTAGGTGCAACTTTAACATATTGGGAGTTTATACTTGTCGGCTCAATGTCATAAACTCCTGGATACATCATGTAACTTACCGAGCCATAATGATCTTGTGATTTCATATTCACAATGGCCGAGCCAATTTTGTAGGAGCTTAAATATGCATGCCTATAAATTTGCACCTGAACCAATAGTGGAGTAAGGATCTTCCACTTACGTAAACCAAAATTATTTGTATATGACTCTACCTTCAGCTCAGCTTCCATAGGATGACCGCTTACTAGTAGATCCACGTTAACAGTTGCAGAATCATCGTCTTTGTCGTACTGCAACCCGCTTATAGAGTCAAATTTTACTGCCCCTTTGACCTTACTATAAGCCTTACTTGTTAGCAGCTCGCTCTGGGTACCAGTAACCCCTGGGTCCACTACTTTATTAGCTTCGTCGTATTTACCGTCAGCGATCAACTGTACATAGTCGCGCACGGTAGCTTCAGGAGTACTTTCAGAGTTAATTACTTTTATTGAAACGGCACCTACAGCTAGTACTAGCATTACAACTAACGCTGCCAATAGTAAAACTGTGGCCCTGCGCTTAGACCGTTTACGCGCAGATACGCGCATATTACCTCGCCTAGACCTCCTAGACGGAGGCATAGATGAACGCCCTGGCCTCCTGGATGAAGGCGCAGGTGAGCGCCTAGTCTCCCTAACGAGACGATTTTCAGCTTTCATAATCAAAAACGCCCAGATTGCTGGAGTAGTACGAACTTGAGTATAGCTGACCACACCTTCATTTGAGCCGTAAATAAGGTTAAAGATGGCTGTGGGATGCTGTTTTACAGCATCCCACAGCCATCGTTCAGTATGGTTAACTAAGCCTTACTACTAAAACATGAACTAGGTTCACGCTTAAACGCTCAGCTTGGTTAATCAACTGGGTTAACCGTTAGGTGTAACCAACTGGGTTAACGTCAGGTCACCAACTAGCTCGTCAGCCTCCGGTTTGGTTAACCGTCAGACCGCCAACTGGTTTAACAGTTTGGCTTACCAGTCTGGTTTACCAGCGTTCACTGAGGTTTAGTAGTTGGCCCACTCAATTTGTGGCTGACCCTTTTCATCAAAGGTGATGTAACCGGTAACCAAGTAGTCCACGTCTCGACGATCCCACGTAACGTAGGTGGAATCCTTGTACTTATACGTGATGGTACCGGTACCCTGCACCCGAATCCTGTGGTCGTAGTCAGAGTATTCGAAGGTATCGAGGCTGGTGGGCAGCGACTTTACCTCCAACACATCAAGATCCCTGCTGCGCACCGCAAAGGGGCAGTCACTATCCATATTGGTACCTGAGGTAGAAGCACAAGACTTAACCTTGTCGCGCACCTGATCCAAAGCCCAGCTCTTGAGCTTATCGGTAGGCTCTACCTTAACCTCGAGCCCTGAATAAGTCTGCGGCAGATATTTACCGTCGTCAACGCTACTGCCATCAGTAGCCACCACAATCTGCTTCTTAGACAAAGAGGTCTTAACGTATTGAGGGTTACTACCCTGAACCTCAACGTTATAAACACCCGGATACATTGGGAAGAACATTGGCGCAGCACCTTCCTGAGGCGCCGGTACAGTCAGATCAACTGAACCAATCTTGTAGCCCTTAACCTCACCCCTAGCAGGGAAGTTAATCGCGCTAGTCAGCAGCGGGCTCATGATCTTCCAGGTTTTCAACACCCCGTACTCGTTATCGCCCTGCTTTACACTCACATAGTAGGAGCTGCGTTCACCGTTAATGCGTAAAACAACCTCAACGTAAGAAAGCTTAGATTTCTCGCCGGTGTCCTTCTGAGTCACCGACTCCACCTTGACTGCATTCTTGACGCCGTCGTGAGCCTTATCGGTCAGCAGCATCCGCATGTTAGTTGCCACTCCCGGGTCCACTACCTTATTGGCTTCATCGTACTTACCGTCAGCAATCAGCTGAGCGTAGTTACGCACGGTTTCTTCAGCGGTGCGGCCGGAGTTAATCACGTTCACTCCAACTACGCCAATGATTACCACCAGCACTACTGCCAGCACCGCCGCCAGAGAGACCTTGGCCTTCTTGCTCAGCGGTTTACGCGGTGCGCGCGGGTAGGTGGTTGTGTAGGGGTTCATTTGGCCCGACGCCGGCGCACTAGCCACCCCAGGGGCACTGTAGGCGGTGGCACCAGAGGCCACACCAGCACTTCCAGTCAGCGGCAGCTGCTGGTCAGAGGCCACATTGGCGGTGGGCATAGCCACCGCAGCCGGGTTAGTTACCGGTACTGAACCAGTAGCGGCGCTAGGCGCAACCGCAGGCATCGAGCCGGTACTCCAAAAAATACCAGAACCACTCGAAACCTTTCCGATGTCCGAATATAGTCGTCCAATATATCGATCTTTACGTCTCGACCATTTCGAGACTCCTCGTCATGTCCCCGATCTCATCCGGGACTCCGAACTCCTTCGGTACATCAAAACTCATAAACTCATAATATAACTGTCATCGAAACCTTAAGCGTGCGGACCCTACGGGTTCGAGAACAATGTAGACATGACCGAGACACGTCTCCGGTCAATAACCAATAGCGGAACCTGGAT
>ERZ651108.327-NODE-327-length-24339-cov-18.923983_pt1 | contig 24339 bp, 19 predicted proteins | sample MGYA00512173_ERZ651108 | MGnify/ENA metagenome assembly ERZ651108 | reverse complement strand
TCTTCACGCATACGCGCGCGAGGCGTGCCGTGCAACCCCTGTAAACAAAGGACTTTTCGGAGTTTCCTTTGTTCGCTTTTTTGTGTCCCTATGTAAACGAAATAAGAAGAAATTAAGCACGAAATAATAACTATTTTAATTGATAAAACAATGGAGAAAAAGAAACAAAAGAAGAACTATTCTGCACCAAAGTGTGAAATAGTTCACGTAAACGAAACCACTAATCTGATGGATGCATCCATGCCTGGTCAGCACAGAAAGGCAAACCATGCTACTGGTCCAGCTGCTGCTAAGGCAAGTCAATGGAATGAGGAAGACTTCGAGAACGAAGCGCCAACATCATGGGAAGACTAACAGAGAGTTATTAACTAAAAGAACAAAGTAAAACGAATAAATGATGAAGAAAACAATGAAACAATATTCATTTGCATCGCAACTAAAGTCTTTGGCTGTCGTGTTCGGCATTGCCTTGACTTTTGCATCTTGTGCTAAGGAGGATGTGGCACAGAACCCAAGCAATAAAGAGGGCGACAACGATAAGAACCTTACGACTTTCGTTGCAGGCGACGAGGCAAAAACCCGCACGTCATTGGATTATAACAGTAGCGACTTCTCTTGGGAAGCAGGCGACTATATCTACGTAAAGGACGATGATGGCATAATGAGAAAGAGTACGAACGCTCCAACTCAGAAAGTAGCTTCCTTCCGTTATAGAGTTCCTGGTAAGTTTGGCGCAAGTGCAAGCTATAAAGTTTATTACTTGGGAAAGAACAGTAACGGTAGCCAAGTAACTATCTCTACTAACCAGACGCAGACCGCCCCAGACAACACCGAGCATTTCGGCACAGCTGGCGACTATGGTACAGCTACGGCAACAGGAGCAGTAGGTGGTAGTATCTTTAGCTTCCAGTTAGAGCATCAGCCAGCTTATCTTGTCTTCCAGCCTTACATAAGTAACACAATTCTACATGACTGTTACTTAACTAAGGTAGAGGTAACTTCTGACAACGATATTGCCGAGACATACAGCATCAATACAACAACAGGTGTTTTGGACGCTTCAGCAGGTACAGGGAATAAGCAGATTGTTTTAGCAACAAAAGACCCAACATTAGGCAGCGCTTACAACAACGGATTCCCACTAACCAACAACAGCGCCAGCGTAACTACTAATGGAGCTTATATGGTAATTAAGCCAGGCACTCATACTTTAAAGGTACGTTATTGGGTAAAGGACGTAGCAACACATGTAGAGGGAACAATTACAAAGACATATTCATCTACAGCATACGCTTCCAACACGTATTACGACATGACAGCTGACCTCAACGTAAAGGACTACCGTGGCGACAAATACTACATGTGGGATGCTCAGCAGAATTTTTGGTCAGGTCACGAATGGAACAGTGCCAATCCTTGGCAGCCTGTGTTGAAGGATAACACTAACGCTAACTACGCTCAAAATAATACCGACTCTCGTTACTACAACGATAGTTACCCAAGTAACGGCACAAGTTGTCCAGCTACTCATAGCCCATGTAAAGATCTTCCCAACGCTAACGAGATGTCTTGGTATGTGATGTACGGTGATCCACGTTGGGACGCAGACGAGTTATGGACAACTATGGGTCATTTATATAAAGGTGGCATGTGGTTTAAGAAGAAGTCCGTCTTGCAAGGCGAAGGTCATTACAATACTGAGAAATCCGCTGACGGCTCAACCGACTTACGTACAACACAGAAGGAATACTTAAACACCAATAGTAGTATCTACAATTCTGGCCTTCCCGACGCAGCCGACGCAGGCAAGTACTTTTACCTGCCAGCCATAGGTTACTACATTACTGGTCAGTTGACCAATATTGGCGGTGTAGGCGCTTATTGGACGTCTAATGCTAACCCATGGTTAAGTGACCGTGCGTATGACATGGACTTCAGTAGAGTTAATGTTAGCTTGAACAAAGGTTACAGCTGCGCCTACGGGTTCAGGGTCGGCGGGTTCGAGTAGTCCGTGCGCTTGCTCTTTTACAGGTGTCGCCCTCTAAAAGGCGACACCTTAACTACCGCCGTAAAGCCCCACTCCGCCCCTCCCCGAACCAACGGTCACTGACCGAATGGAGGTAAAGGAGAGGGAGCGCCTAACGGACAGGGTTTCTGCTGAATGCGTATTCTGTCGCTGCGCTCACCGTATTTACGTGCTGGCGGATGCGTATTTAACTACTCGTAGATACGCATTGCGCAGCCGTTAGATGCGTATCTAACAGCAGCGCTCACCGCATTCAGCAGCAGCGCTCACCGTATCTAACGGCACGTAGATACGCATTGCGCAGCAAGGGAATACGTATTTAGCGGGAAGAGGATGTGGAAAGGAGGAAAAAGGAGACGATGAAAGGGAAGAAACAAACCAAGAAAATAGAATGGGGCAGCATGACGATGCACAAGGAAAGCTGCTGAAGCGTGCTGCCCTACGCTATGATAAATAAAATCTAATGTATAACTTTAAACACGAAGAATCATGAAAATTCGTTTAGTACCAAAGAAAAATCCGCAGAAGCGGGAGGAAGTAAAGTTTTATGCTAACCCTGTTAACCTTGGGCATAAGTCGCTTGACGACATTGCACGTGACATTGCGGGGCGTTCGTCCTTGACGCGTGGTGATGTGTCGAACGTGTTGTATAACTTTATCGATTGTTTGCCCCATTATCTCCGTGATGGTTTCAGCATTCAGTTGGGCGAGTTTGGCTCGATGCGTGTCACACTGTCGAGCAAAGGAGCAGAAAAGGAAGAGGATTTTAAGACCGCAACCATTAAGCCTCGTGTCGTCTTCACGCCTGGCGGAGAATTGAAGCGAGAACTTGCCGCAAACTCCTACGAAACAGTTAGGAAGAAGGAGGAAGCAGGCAAAGACAAGAAGGAGGATAAGAAAAAGAACGGAGGAGGAAGTGGCCCAGTAGCGGGCCAAGGATAGGAAAAGATATTGGGCTAATGGGCCTAATAGGGCTAATGAGGCCAATAGGGCCAATAAGGCTAATAAGGCCTAATGAGGCTAATAAGGCTAATGAGCCTAATAAGGCCAATATCCAAGAAAAGAAAAAAGTTCGGTTTTAATAATACTGAATTGATTAATTTAGTTTTAATTATGTTTCCAGCGGGAAGCCATTGATGTGATATCAATGACGATACATCGGTAATTTAATTTTCGTTTCTTGCCCCTGACGCCATGGTTGGTGTCATGGGGCAAGTTTTTTGGTGGTAGCTCGTTGGGGATTTTATCTCTCACAGATTTTCACAGATGAACAGAAGCCTTTTTGCTCACAGGGAGAACCCACAAACGCCGGCAAGCGACGACAGATATCACAGAGCCTTTCTGCTAATTTTGGTTATATCGTTCTGTGTTATCGGTTGACTTAACGTTTCTGTGTACCTTTGTAAAATCTGTTCTTCTGTGTAACTCTGTGAGAAAAAGAAGACTCTTCAGATGTTTTGAGTGATAAGGGCATCCCTTTCCGTATTTCTGTATGCTTTATAATATAGGAGCTTTAACAAATAACCCCATATTTCGGGAAAACCTTTCTTTCCTACAGAAAAAGGAAGAGTTATGCCTTTGTGAGCGACCTCCCCGTATCCCACAGTAGTCTTTTAGCCCAGCGAAGAACGACCAACGCACTTATTACTGCTACTGCAGAGTCTATCCATGTTATATGCCAAAACATTGCGCAGAGTATTCCTATGATAGCCCCAATCTCTGTTAATGCGTCTGAGAGAACATGGAGATAAGCTGCATGACTGTTGTAATCCGTTGTACCGTCGTGACCATGAAGTACAGAAGCGCTAATCGTATTTGCCACTAAACCTATACCAGCTGTGATAAGCGCAAGTTCGTAGTTGAGAATCTCCCTCTCAGCAGTGAATCGTTCTACTGCCTCTACGATTATAAAGATAGCCATGAGAATCAATAGAATACCACTTGTGAAAGCCGATAAGTTCAGTATTTTCTCTGTGTCATAATGAGTTGTTCCCTTGTTCTCCAATCGGCGCACGAGTATGTAAGCGGCCCAGTTGAGTCCAATAACCAACACGTGTGACCCCATGTGTACGCCATCTGCGAAGAGTGCCATAGAATGGGAAGATAGCCCCACGATTACTTCAGCAATCATTACACAGAAGGCAAAGATTACCACAAAGGCTGTACGCTTCTCTTGTGAAGAACGTTCTATGTTATTTGACATTACTTTCTTTATTTCCTATGTTCAGAATTTGTTTACATCAATACTGACGTCTAAGTGTAATAAGCTTTGTTTATGAATTATTGATGACACCAAAATGAGTAAAGGCATTGCGTATTCCGTCATTGTCAACGCTTGTTGTTATATAGTCAGCCACAGCCTTTACGCTGTCATTCGCATTGCCCATTGCCACTCCGATACCTGCTGTTTGTAGGATACTGATATCGTTTCCACCATCACCAAAGGCGATACATTCTTCCAAACTCAGTCCAAGATGCTTTGCCATTTGCCTTAAAGCATTCCCCTTGTCAGCTCCTTGTAAGGTTATGTCAGTAAAACTTGGATGCCAACGTGCTGATGTGCAATGTGGCATGAAAGGTAAGATATCCTTCTCATCCTCCTCACTGAAGAAAGGGGTGAGCTGTAAAACAGGTTGACTGAGCAGCGGTTCTACAGGTTTCTGAATGTCTATATTATTCACATTCAAGTCTTGGACGAATATCTCATCAAAGATATGTTTATGATTGTAAAGCGCCACATCAGTTCTACCACATACCAAAACAGAATAGTCACGTCGACTTGCATCGTCAAGCATAGCTCTCACCTCGTTTCCTGGTATGGGCATAAGCGTAATGTCCTTGTCGCCTACGAAAGTCCTTGCCCCATTGAATGTGATATATCCGTCGATGAGATGACGAATAGAGTCGATATTATTTATAATCGCTACAGGGCGACCTGTAGAAATGAATATCTTCACACCTTGTTCCTTTGCTTGTTCGATAGCCTGTATCGTGGAGGCTGGAATCTGATGCGATTGGAAGGATACTAATGTTCCGTCTATATCGAAGAATGCTGCTTTTATAGCCATGATGAATCTCTTTTGGTGTACAAAGATACAAAAATATCTTGTAATGAGATAAAATAATGGTTATACAGTCAGTCTAAATAAATTAAATCCTACTCCTTACAGCCTGTTCCTTATTTTTGTTGTACCTTTGCACTATGAGTAAAGGTAAGTTACAGAAATTTGCAGAAATGGAGACGTTTAAGAACGTTTTCCAATATCCTTATAGCGTTGTCAGTGAAGTTTCGTTTGAGATGCGGGGACATTGGCGAGAGCAGTATTTCCATAATGACAACCCGATTGTCCTCGAATTAGGATGTGGTAAAGGTGAATATACTGTTGGATTAGCACGTGTCTATCCAAATATTAATTTCATCGGTGTTGATATTAAAGGTGCTCGTATTTATACGGGAGCAAAGCAGGCTTTGAATGAAGGATTGGATAATGTAGCCTTTCTACGTACAAGTATTGAAATTATAGACCGCTTTTTCAGTGAAGATGAAGTGCAGGAGATATGGCTTACTTTCTCAGATCCACAGATGAAGAATGTACATAAGCGTCTTACTTCTACTTTCTTCATGAATCGTTATCGTCGGTTCTTGGTTGATGGTGGGTTGGTTCATTTGAAGACAGACTCAAACTTTCTTTTTACTTACACCACTTACATGGTCAATGTGAACAAACTACCTGTCTTATATCGTACGGAAGATTTGTATAACAATGAATTAGGTGAAAAGGGAATGGCGGACTCTCAGATGGACGAGAAGACACGTGAGATTCTTGGTATTCATACTTATTATGAGAATCAATGGATTGAGCGTGGATTGAATATTAAGTATATGAAGTTCCAGCTACCGAGGGCAGGAGAACTGGTAGAACCAGATGTTGAAATAGAACTTGATGATTATCGCTCGTTTAAGCGTACGAAACGTAGTAGCTTATCTACGAGTAAATAACAAGAAGGCTTCTATTTGACTAACAATGGCGTCTTGTCCTACATGCCTTAGGAGCTGATGATATTTCTTGGTATATGTTTATTTCCATGTTTTATCAATGTCAGGACTTGCAGAGTAAAGAGTGATAAATCTTTCTGAAACAAGATAGAAACGATACTCTATATAACAAGAAAAGTTTAAATTCATTTTGCTGTCATATTTAACACTTCGTGTAATTATCTTGTAAACAAGGTAGTTATGAGCCTATGAATGATGACAGGTATGACAGCAAAATTATTTTTAAGAATTTTATCGGTTAGTGATAAAACACTTATTCAGGTGTAGAATAATTGTTTTTCATAAGGGATAAAGGTATATAATCCCTAATCTTTTTTCTCTTGCATATTGCCTCTCGTGTGTTTTCTTTAATGGATAAGTTTCCTGCTAACAAACTAAATTTTGTTTGTTCGTCGTAGAACTCTTTTTTGCAGAATATATTCTAATTTCAGCTTAATCATTTCTCACAAAAGAATTTACCTTTTCGTAGATGATGTATGGGATAATAACACCGCAAAAAAGGTGGGGGAATGTGCGCTATTAAATCTCCTTCAAGATATAACTGTGTAATAAGATGCTACTTTTACGCACATGTTTTACTTTGATTAAAGCCCTATGTTCCTGTGTGTGTAGTAGGCTATAGAGTCAATAAACTAATAAGACACCAACTTCTATCTGTGCTGAAGCAGTAGATTGAAGCTGATGTCTTTTATATGTATAAAAGTTTTTAGATTAAACTTATAATGTGTGCCCATCAAGATAATCTTGAAGGATTGTCTTATAGCTATCAGAGATTGGTAGAATAGCATCACCGATAACAATACGGAAACGGTCGATTCCATCAATCTTCTTCATGTGCACGATATAAGAACGATGAATACGCATAAACTCTGGTTTGGGGAGTGACTCCTCTATCTTCTTCATGTTCATCAGTGTCATGATAGGCTTATGGTCATTATTAAGATAAATCTTAACATAATCTTTTAGTCCTTCTATATAGAGAATGTCATCAAACATAATCTTAACCAGCTTATATTCGCTCTTTACAAATATAAAGCGGTCTGTCGAGGCGTTCTCTGCTTGATGTGTAGTCTGGAACCAATCCAATGCTCTGTTAGACGCATCTAAGAAATCATCATAGCTGATAGGCTTCATCAGATAGTCTATAGCATTTGCTTTGTAACCATCAATCGCATACTGACTAAATGCAGTTGTGAAAATAATCTTAGTTTCCTTAGGTAGAATCTTAGCAAATTCAAGTCCACTAAGTTCAGGCATCTGAATATCTAAGAATATGAGGTCAACCCTATTCTCACGGATGGCTTTTACGCCTTCTACAGCACTATTGAAAACGCCAATAAGGTTTAGGAATAGTGTTTTCTTTGCATAGCTCGCAAGCAAATCCGCTGCTAAAGGTTCGTCGTCAATGATTATACAGTTTAGTGTCATAAATGATTATTTTTGTTGAATATATTTTTCTGTTACTATCATATCCTTTTTCCCATTTGTATTTACCCGGATAGGCAAGTTCAAGGCGTCGTTCTACTTGTTTAAGACCTATCCCATGGCCATTTCTTTTGGCTTCTTCCTTAGGGTAATTACTGTTTTCTATAGAGAAAACGATTTTTTCATTATTTGCATCTAACCTTATATGGATAAAGTTCTTGTGTTCTGGACTGATACCATGTTTAAAGGCATTCTCCAAGAGTGAGATAAATATCATCGGAGCAACATGTATGTTGCAGTTAGAAGGAATGTTACACTGACGTTTAATCTCCACATTCTCTGGTATACGTATCATCATTAAATCAACGTAGTTGTGTAAGAACTCTACCTCTTCTTTCAAGCATACGTATGGCTGTTGATTGTCGTAGAGAATATGCCTTAACATCTTTGATAGGTCTATAATCGCCTTTTGTGCCTTTTCGGTGTCAAAGGCTGTTAGCGCATAGATATTATTCATTGTGTTAAGCAAGAAATGAGGATTGACTTGTTGACGTAGGTTTACCAACTCGGCTTTTGTCATTGCGGTCTCTGCCTCACGCTTCTCCTTCTCTGCCTTCGACCATCTTTGTGCCATCTGTATTGAGGTGGCAACACCAGCACAGATGCTTAAATTGAAGATGTTACGGATGATGAAGAACAAGTGTGGGTATAATTCCTTGTTTTCTACATATATCTGATATGGATAACTCAGTAAGTCTTGCTCGCTTGAAGTATAGTACAACAATCCATGTTGCATGACAGACAAGAATACAATGAGTAGAGTATTAATTATCCAAAATTCCTTTTTACGTCCTTTCAGTAAGATGGGGGCAAGTACAAAATAGTTGATATATGCGACAACCATCATGGATAGTGGGATTATATATAATGAAAGGTCGTTCTGCCAAGATGTATGTCCACTCGGTGCATACAAGATGGGGATGAGGAAAAGTGGAACCCAAATAATTATTTGGCCCCAAAAGCTTTTGAATATGTCTATTTGTTTCCTCATTTACTACCTTTGTTCGTCTATATAATCTATATCTGCAAACAAAGGTAATAAAACTTTTTGTAAAATAAAATGTATTGACGAATTATATGAGAAATATTTACATTAACCTGTGATAATGTATATACAAAAGCCCACTAATTAACTTATTTTTTGTAATCTAACTACCCTAAAAGACACTTAATAGCTCCTCTTCTATATTAGTTTTGCATCTTTTAGGGTAGTCTAATCGTATTGTAACAAAAATGTTTACAATACCTATTGTGATAAACGGTTTAATCTTGCAATATATTTGCCGAGTATATCGAACTCAATGTTTACGATTGACCCAATAGAAATGTCTGCAAAATTTGTGTTTTCACGTGTGTAAGGGATGATTGCAACCTTAAAGCTATCTTCTGTTGGTTCACAAACGGTGAGTGAAACACCATTCACTGTTACCGAGCCTTTGTCTACTGTAAAATAGCCACGTTGTGCCATCTCTCGTTTGTAAGGATATTTAAAGGTGAAATAGGTGCTTCCGTCTGCATCTTCCATGTTGATACATTCGGCTGTCTGGTCTACATGACCTTGTACGATGTGTCCGTCTAATCTGCCATTCATAATCATAGAACGCTCTATGTTTACACGATCTCCCACCTTAAGCAATCCTAAGTTCGAACGTTCAAGGGTCTCTTTCATTGCGGTGACCGTATAAGTGTCGTCTTGAAAACGTACTACCGTGAGGCACACGCCATTGTGAGCAATACTTTGATCAATCTTCAATTCTTTCGTAAACGAACATTTGAAAGTGAAGTGGATATTCTCTTGTTCATGTTCAATCCCTGTAAGAATTGCCATTTCTTCTACTATTCCTGAGAACATAGCTAAAGTTTTTTGTATTTCCTGTAAGATGTTTGTAAACCCGTATATGCGTGTTATTTGACGGTTTTTATTGATTCACAGGCTCCTTATAGGAAATTAAGTTGTACATATTTCGTTACTTTGAAAATTGAAAAAGGTGAGGTACCACTTTGGAACCCCACCTCAATCCCTCTTCTTATCAGAAATGGGAAATAGAAAAGTCGTATCGACGATGTGATGAAAAGTCCGAGTATCAATGATAAGAGAGCTCCTCGTCTTTGTAATCCACTGACCTTGCGGCTTAGTCGCTGAAATGCGATTTATGTGGCCCGCCATTAACAAAAGAAGTCATCTCGGGTTTTCTAATTTATTTGATGACTATCCCGATCGAATCGATACGACTAAGTCTGTATCCTTTCTGCCTGCAAAGTTAGTATAAAGATTTTTATCTTCCAAACATTTTATACTTAAAAGTAATTACTGTATTGATAGTAAATCGCAGGCGTTTATACCGATGATGGTCTCTGTCATGAGCGGAGAATTGGTAGATAATAGAACGCCTTGAACACCATAATGAAGTTTTTAGTCTTTCTTGTTTATTGTTTGTTTGATACTAACTGTTTGATTATTATTTCTTTATATTTAGTTGTTTCTTGTGCGGCTTACGCTTCTGATATTAAAAGTGGTGTATGAGCTTTGTCTTATGTTTGCGCCTGTTCTTGCGTGGTTTTCGCTTCTGATATTAAAAGAGGTTGTTCCATTATATGTGATGAAATAGCTTATAAATGTAAAAAAGGATAGTAATTCCTTTACTTTTCCACTGATGGTTTCTTTATTCACTCAACTTGTTCTTTCTTCTTTCTCTTTCCTCGCAAGGGTAATTTGATTAGTGAAGTTTGTCCTTTGAAAGCTGCCTTGCTCCTCTATCTGAACTATCGGCCGCTGATTGGAAGGGAGTGATGAAGAGTGGAGCAGTATGCGAGGTTAACCCTATAAAACTTTTGGTAAATGGACAATTAACGCTAACCATGGAGACTGAATTTGTAGAGATTTTTCGGTAATCACTCTTTTCTTATTTCGGAAAGGGGCTGGAGACGATGATAGAAGAGGCCTTTCTCTGTTCAAGAATATGCCCTTCTTGCATATAGAAGACGCCCTTCTTGAGGCAAGAGGGGCGTCTTCTTTAACGCTGTATGTAACACATTGATTACTTGTATGTTATATCTTTTGTTGTAGAGTGCGTATAGTCGTGTCTTGAGATGGTTTAGTGTAATGCTTTGTAAAGATATTTTGCGGCTTTAATAATTCCTCCAAAATGTGGGTTGAGTACCGAGATTGCATTATGAAGATACTGATGAAAGTAGTAGGATACTTTCATTTCACACTATGTAACACTACATTTTGTACACATGTAGAGCCACAGACAAGTGCCTTCGTCCGTTCTCAAGATCAATCTGTATTGACTGTGGTGGAGTAAGGGTGGGGAAGGTAATCAAAGAGTTAGCCCCCTATAAGATGCTGATAAAAGGTTAATACTAACCATACAGCTCCTCTTATAGGGGTTAGCTCATTAGTTATAAGATTGTCGGAAATATCTGAACTATCGCTTGAAAGTCCCGATGAACCTTAAATAAGTGCATCTTGAAGAATCTCACCTAATGTGGGATGGATGTGAATGATGTCACGTATCTGTTCCAACTTAGCGTTACAATTCATCAATGCCGCAACCTCCTGAATAAGATCAGCAGAGTGTGCACCAAAGCAATGAGCCCCGAGAATAGTACCGTCTTCAGCAAAGAGAATCTTTATCATACCTTCAGTCTCTTCCATACTTAGGGCTTTTCCATTAGCTCGATAGAAACCCTTCCGAGTTGTGTATGCAATCTCTTCGCCTTTGCATTGGTCTTCAGTCTTACCGACACAAGCTGCTTCTGGATAGGTGAAGATAGCGGATGGCATTATGTCAAGGCGGATATCATCTTTCTTTTTAAGTATATGATTGACAGCTCGGAACCCTTGGAATGTTGCTGCATGAGCTAACATTTGACGTGCATTAACGTCACCAATGGCATAGATTCCTTTTATATTGGTCTCCATATTGTCGTTTACAACAATAGCTCTACCATTTGTTTCTATCCCAGTTGACTCAAGACCAATATTGTCGATATTAGCTTGTCTACCCGTAGCAATCAATACAAGGTCGGTTTCTACGCTTGTCTCTTTCCCCTTCTTATCAAATATTACGGTTGTATGGGCTTGTTCACTTTCTGAAGGAGATACAATCTTCTTAACTGCACTTTGCATATAGAAGGTTACACCTCTCTTCTCTAATATCTTTCTCAAGCGTTTTGCAATGTCGCTATCAATAGGGGGGAGACATTCCTTCATGAACTCTATGACAGTAACCTCACTACCAAAAGCAGAGAAGGCTGACGCAAACTCCATTCCTATCACGCCTGCTCCTATGATGGTAAGACGCTTAGGAAGCTTTGGAATAGAGAGTAGTTCGGTGGAGGTAACAATGTTCTGTGCTGTTTCATCTTGTTTCAAGAAGTCTTCCTCAGTCATGAAAGGTGGCATCTTTGAGCGCGAACCAGTAGCAATGATGATATACTCAGCCTCTATCTGTTCGCCATTCACTTCGACAACATGGTCAGAAACAAAGCGAGCTTCCCCTTTTATAAATGTTATACCAGGTTGGCTTAATAATGCCTCTACGCCATCTCGGAGTTGACCCATAACTCCCTCTTTTCTCTCCATGACTTTTGTGAAATCGAGTGGGGGAGGTGTGTTGTAAAGCGAAGACCCAATGAGATGTATTTCAGCGTCATGTGCAAGACACTTTGTTGGTATACAACCTGAGTTAAGGCATGTTCCACCAGGTTGTCCTTTCTCGATAATCGTTACTTCCAAACCGTTTTGTGCAGCATAGGAAGCGGTCCGGTAACCGCCAGGTCCCGAACCGATTATTAATAGATTTGTCTTTTTCATATTCAGTCTCTATTATAGAGTTAGAGTGTTTAATGTATAGTTTTATGTTTACTGTTGGCTGATAACACTTTAATAAGGATATCTTTTCGCATGTTAGTCTTCGGTAGTAGTTCCCTTTTTCTACTAACATCTTACTTCCGCTATGTAATTATCTTACATGGTGTTAAGTCTACGTTCCTGTCGTGTTTGCTATACGCAACACACATGCAGAATATGAGCACATCGCTCGAAGAGAGTTGCGCGAGTTGCTATTAGTATAATATAATAAGGTGGCTAATGCCGATATCGACTAACATCTGCGAGATTTATTTACCAAACAGTACTCCTATTTCTATACACTCTCTTCTGTGTCGTTGATAAGTTGACGATAAGTAAGGATAGGATGCTTGGCAGCAAGCACATCATCCACACGTCCGATAGGAGTGTTGTAAGGTGCTCCTTTAACCAACTCTGGGTTTTCACGAGCCTCTTTAGCAATGATATGCATCACTTCTATAAATCCATCAATCGTGTCTTTGCTCTCTGTTTCGGTAGGCTCAATCATCATTGCCTCATGGAACAGAAGTGGGAAATAGATTGTTGGGGCATGATAACCATAATCGAGCAAGCGTTTAGCTACATCCATTGTCGTAACTCCTGTACTCTTGTCCTTCAAGCCATCGAATACAAACTCATGCTTACAAAGAGTGTCAATAGGAAGTTCGTAATCATCCTTCAGACATTCCTTGATATAGTTAGCACTCAGTGTTGCAAATGGTCCCACCTCTTTTATATGCTTCTTACCAAGTGTGAGAATATATGTATAGGCACGGAGGATGACGAGGAAATTACCGAGATAACCACTGATACGGATGTTTGCTGTTGAGAACTCTTCTGTATTCTCTGAGTCTTCAATGACAAAACCTTCCTTTGTCTTGCTTACATGTGGCTTTGGAAGGAATGGTATCAGTTTCTCACAAACACCAACAGGGCCTGCGCCTGGTCCACCTCCGCCATGAGGGGTTGAGAATGTCTTATGGAGATTGAGGTGGATAACGTCAAAACCCATGTCTCCTGGGCGTGCTGCCCCTAACAGTGGATTGAGGTTAGCACCATCATAGTAGAGCAAACCACCACACTCATGAATGAGCTTAGCAATCTCAGGAATATCTTTCTCGAATAGTCCTAACGTGTTAGGATTGGTCATCATCATTCCTGCAATGTCGTCACCTAAGAGTGGTTTTAAGTCGTTTACATCAACAAGACCATCCGATGTACTCTTTACCTCTACTATTTCTAATCCACAAACTGCGGCTGATGCAGGGTTAGTTCCGTGTGCAGAGTCAGGTACAATAACTTTTGTACGTTTCTTGTCACCACGCTGCTGATGATAAGAAGCAATGAGCATCAAACCCGTAAGTTCGCCATGTGCACCAGCGTATGGGTTGAGTGTGACGTCAGCCATACCTGTGATAGAAGCAAGTGCACGCTGGATATTATACTCCACTTCCAATGCCCCTTGCACTGTTTCAATAGGTTGATGAGGATGCAAGTCAGTGAATGAAGCCATAGATGCGACCTCTTCGTTAATGACAGGGTTGTATTTCATTGTGCAAGAGCCCAATGGATAGAACCCATTGTCTACACCAAAGTTGTTTTCGCTATGGTTAGTATAATGGCGCACAACGGTCATTTCGTCACATTCTGGTAGCTCAGCATCCTTCTCTCTCTTGCAGAAATCGGGTAGAGGATGATGTCCAAATTGATTTTCTGGGAGGCTGTAAGCACGTCTTCCTGGGTGTGATAACTCAAAAATCAGATTGCCATATAGTTTATTGTTCATTGTTGTTTAGATTTAGAAAGACATGGTGTTACTATAATAATCCGACGAGTGTGTCAATCTCCTCTTTAGTTCGTTTCTCTGTAACGGCAATAAGGAGTTTGTCATCATCAACCTTTATTCCTGGGAGAATACCCTGCTGTATAGCCTTATCGAAGAACTTGTCGCGGTCTTCAACATGCACAAGGAACTCGTTAAAGAAAGGCTTGTCGTAAACAAGTTTAACTCTTTTAGAGTTAAGGAGTTGTTCGCAAAGATAATGAGCAGCATCGTAACTTATCTGCGCTGCCTCTTTCAGGCCTTCTTTTCCCATTATGCTCATGTAGATAGTAGCATAAAGAGCCATCAAACTCTGGTTAGAACAGATGTTGGAAGTAGCCTTCTGTCGACGGATATGCTGCTCACGTGCTTGCAAAGTAAGGGCAAATACGCGTTGACCACGACTATCCACTGTCTTACCAACGATACGTCCTGGAAGTTTACGCATAAGCTTTTCTGTTGAACACATATAACCTGCGTAAGGTCCACCAAAGCCCATTGGCAATCCAAGACTTTGAATATCACCGACAGCAATGTCCGCATTCCACTCCTTTGGAGTCTTTAGTAAGGCGAGGTCGGCAGCAACACTATTAATAATGAATAGTGCTTTCTTATTATGACAGGTGTCTGCAAAGCCCGTGAAATCTTCAATGATTCCATATCGGTTAGGCTGCTGTACGATGACTCCAGCTACACCCCCTTCTTGCATCCTTGCCTCTAAGTCGGCGTGTGATGTTACACCATCAACGGCCTTGATGGCTTCCAGTTTGATGCCATGGAAGTGTGCGTATGTTTTTAATACACCAATGATATTCTTGCACAACGTTTCAGAATAGAGCACTGTATCAGCTTTTTTCGCATTGTCAAAAGCCACCATCATAGCCTCAGCAGTGGCTGTAGTGCCTTCATACATGGATGCATTGGCAATGTCCATACCTGTAAGTTCTGCCATCATACTTTGGAACTCAAATATATAATGGAGTGTACCTTGTGATATTTCAGCCTGATAAGGTGTATATGAAGTTAAGAACTCAGAGCGACTTAGAAGGTGATTGATAACGCTTGGAGCGTAATGGTCGTACACTCCACCACCTGCAAAGCAAGTCAGTTTATTGTTCTTTTGACCGAGTTTCTCGAAGAACTTGCGTATTTCTAACTCGCTCATCGTGTTAGGGAGGTCATAGTCTCCCTTAAAACGGATACTCTCTGGTACCTCTGCATAAAGCTCATTAAGGTTCTTTATGCCGACACGTTCAAGCATCTGTTGGATATCCTCACTTGTATGAGGTAAGAATTTATGAATCATTTGTTTAGGACTGATTAGGTTAGTGTAGGCTGTTATATTAAGGAGGTGAGCGTTTATAAGTGAGGATAGGCTGTTCTTCTCTTCAGCTATTCAGTACCTATAAACGCCCACGTGTGGTGTTATAGGACTTTACTCAGCGCAGAACTCCTCGTATGCTTTTGCATCCATAAGGTTCTTAAGTTCCGCTGTGTCTGACAGTTCAACCTTTATGATCCAGTTTTCGTAAGCGTCTTTGTTTAGCAAACCTGGCTCATCCTCTAAGCTCTCATTTACTTCAATGACCTTACCAGAAACAGGGGCTTTGAGGTCGGAAGCGGCCTTCACGCTTTCAATAGCACCGAAATCATCGTCTATTTCAATGTCGTCATCAACATCAGGCATATCCACATAGACAACATTACCTAATGCGTGCTGTGCATAATCGGTAATCCCAATATACCCAATGTTACCTACTACTTTAACAAATTCGTGTGACTCAGAATAATAGAGTCCTTCAATTACTTTTGCCATAATATGTATGTTTATGATTGTTTATTAGTTATCTTATATAAGCGGGACGGATTATATTGATATTATGTATAGTCATTCTTTTTTATAAAGACTATTCAATTTCAATATAATCCTCCCATTATTGTTTCTTATCCGACTTTATTTCTTATAGTGATTGTCGTAGAATTTCTTCTTAACGACCGTTCCTGGGAATGTCTTCTTGCGTATTTGGATGTCAACTCTATCACCCATTTGAATGGACTCATCGACTAATGCAACAGCACAACTCTTATCTGTAGAGATAAGACGGTAGCCTGTAGTTACTTCACCGACTTCTACACCATCCTTAAGGACCTTGTATCCGTGGCGAGGAATAGCATTTTCGTCTAATTCAATACCACGAAGACGCTGACGAACTCCCTCTTTCTTCTGTTTCAAGAGAGCCTCCTTGCCGATGAACTCATCCTTGTCAAATTTTACAAACATAGATAATCCAGCCATGACAGGGGTTATCTTGTCAGAAAGTTCATTTCCATAAAGAGGCATACCCACCTCGAAACGCAATGTATCTCGGCAGCCCAGACCGCATGGTTTAACGCCAGCTTCCATCAGCTTGTCCCACACTTTAACGATATACTCAGGTGTTCCATAGATTTCAAAACCATCTTCACCTGTGTAGCCTGTACGAGACACGATAACGTCAACGCCATCTTGCTTTAAGCACTTAACCTCATAGAACTTCAGATCTTTACAGTCAAGACCGAGCACCCCCTCTAACATCTTCTCAGCCTCAGGACCTTGAACGGCTAATTGACCGTATGCTTCACTCTTGTTCTCAATGGTAACATTGAAGCCTTCAGCGTTTTGTTCAATCCATGCTACGTCTTTGTCGATGTTTGAAGCATTGATAGTCATCAAGAAAAGCTGGTCGGCAAGTTTACAAATACAGGTATCATCTACTACACCACCATCTGGATAGCATATCATACCATAGAGTACTTTCCCCGCAGCAAGTCCGTTCACATCGTTTGTAAAGATATGATTAATGTACTTATCAGCGTCGGGACCGCTTACGACAACCTCTCCCATGTGAGAGACATCGAACACTCCACAATGTTCTCTAATGGCATTATGCTCATCAATAATCCCTGTGTATTGAATGGGCATATCGAATCCAGCGAATGGAGTAATTAGTGCGCCTAATGCAACGTGTTTGTCATAAAGGCAAGTTCTTTTGTTTGTCATATTGTTTAGGTTTTAAGTTCTGTTCTTCTTTTGTAACCTATATGTGTATTTACAATAGGTTGGCTTTAAGAATTAAGTTCGATTGCAAAAATAAAGAAAAGTGATGATGTTACAAAATAAAATCGCAAGAAATGATGTTAATAAACTTAAAGTTAAGAATTGGTTGACTTTGTGAGTTGTATAATTAATGGTTTCCAATATTTATTAGTACTTTTGTATCTCATCAAGATAGTAAAGGGATTAGTTAGATGAAGAAGTTACAACAGATATTATTACTTATTGCATGCTTATTAGTTGTTGCTGTTGCTGCCGTACAAAGGGATGGTAAACTATTAGGAAATAGTGTGTTTAGCAATGGAAAGAAGGTCACAAAAGCTCGTGTAGATACGCTCCGTACGTTGGATGACGGAACTGTAGTTATTAATACAACTTACTTAGCAAAGGATGTGAAAGGCTTTGGCGGTGCAGTACCTTTAGAGATTTATATAAAGAAAGGTAGGATAGTAAAGGTGGAAGCCTTACCCAATTTAGAAACTCCCGACTTCTTTCATGAGGCAAGTGCCTTATTGACTCGTTGGAACGGTAAGACCACTGAGCAAGCATTAGCTATGAAGGTAGATGGTGTGACGGGTGCTACATTCAGCTCAAAGGGCATTATTGGGAATATGAAGGCGGGTCTACAGTATGCTGCGAATAACGTGAAAGAAACGTCTTTACTCGATAAGTTAGATTTACGAACGAAAACTTTTGTAGGGCTTATCGTGGTTCTTATGGCAGCTATTATTCCTTTGTTTATCAAGTCTAAGCGTTATCGTGTGTTCCAACTCCTACTGAATTTCGTTGTCTTAGGCCTTTGGTGTGGTACATTCCTTTCGTGGTCTGTCCTTGTTGGGTTCATGTCAGGCGGTGTCAATGTATGGGTATCACTAATTCCCATCATCATGTTGATTACCGCATTCATCTATCCACTATTTGGTAAGAAGAATTATTATTGTACGAACATTTGTCCTTTGGGATCCATACAAGATTTAGCTGGAATGGCTAATCATACTAAATGGAAGATGAGTAAGCGAACTGTACAATACTTAGAACGTTTTCGTAAGATTCTCTTTTGGCTTCTAATGCTTTTGATGCTCACGGGTGTATGGTCAGAATGGATGAACTATGAGCTTTTTGTTGCTTTCATTTTCAAGTCAGCTTCTTGGGTGATTATTCTTTTGGCCATCGTCTTTGTGCTACTTTCTATCTTTGTTCCACGCCCTTATTGTCGCTTTGTTTGTCCTATGGGAAGCCTCTTTAAGTTGTCGTCAACAAAGATTACAAAATGGTTGTAAGCGGTGTTTTTATAGGTGAGGCGGGTGCGAAAATATTGTTGAATACTTGAATATAGCTTAGTCCAGATTATTTATATAGATGTATGTGTGTGTTTACTTAGAACTATCTTTTGGTGAGTATTCAACTTATTTTTATTAAGTTTGCACAATAACTCCTATACTTTATTATAAAAAGAACAATTATGAAGGTCGATATCAACCGTATAAAATACTTCTTAACAGTAGGTCTCTTCTTGAAGAGGGAATATAGCTCGAAGCGAAAAGACATTGCCATCAGAGAGTTACAGAAGTTCTATCTTGCTGTTAAATTCTTTTTTGAACGCAACCACGCAGCTTCTGCAACAGAGCTATCGTTCTCCACGATTATGGCCATCGTACCTATAGCGTCCATGATTTTCGCTATTGCGAATGGTTTTGGCTTTGGACAATTCCTCGAAAAACAGTTTCGTGAGATGCTATCGGCCCAACCAGAGGCCGCTACTTGGCTACTTAAGCTTACGCAATCATACCTTATCCATGCTAAAACAGGCATCTTTATCGGAATAGGTTTGGTGATCATGCTTTATAGCGTATTCTCTTTGATACGAACAGTAGAAGGTGCATTCGATAGTGTATGGCAAGTTAAGGGCACTCGTCCCCTTAGTAGGGTGATTATAGACTATACTGCCATGATGTTTCTTGTACCCATAAGTATCATCATATTATCTGGCTTGAGTATCTATTTCTATAGTTTTGTAGAAAACTTAAACCATCTTCGTTTCCTTGGGACCATTGCGAGCTTCTCACTTCGCTATCTTGTGCCGTGGGCTATACTTACGCTTATGTTCATAGTACTTTATGTTTTCATGCCTAATGCGAAGGTTAAGATAACGAAAACAATTGGTCCTGCGATGATAGCGAGCTTAGCTATGCTCTGTCTACAAGCTGTTTATATCCATGGACAGATATTTCTTACCAGTTATAACGCCATTTATGGTTCGTTTGCTGCACTCCCGTTGTTTATGTTATGGATACTTGTGTCATGGTATATCTGCCTTTTTTGTGCCGAGCTTAGCTATATCAATCAGAATTTAGAGTACTATGAGTGTCAGATTGATACGGAAGATATATGTCATAACGACTTTATGATGATGTGTGCAACGGTATTAAGCCATATCTGTCAGCGCTTTGCAAAAGGTGAGAAACCGCATACAGCTTTGCAGATAAAGGATGCAACGGATATTCCGGTACGTATCACGGTGGAGATACTTTACAAGTTAATGCAGGTAGACCTTGTTTCTGAAAACGTTTCTCCCACTTCTGATGAGGTCACTTACACGCCCACTTACGACACAACTAACATTACTGTTGGCGAGATGATAGCTCGTTTGGAGTCGGCTCCTGAGTCGTCGAAGTTGGGTCTTTTAGGCTTCTCTCCTCAAAAGATATGGAACCATGATATATATAATAAGGTGGGGAGTGTGCGTGTAGCTTATCTAAATGAACTGAAATCAATCAATATTAAGGAGCTGATAAGCAACGTTGAAGAGTAATCCCCGCAGTATGTTGTGATGGGTGTTGGGTGTTGAATGATGGGTGGTGGGTGTTGACTGTTAGGTGTTAATGGCTTGTTTAGCTGGGTGTTGGGTGTAGAATGTTAGGTGTTAATGGCTTGTTTTGCTGGGTGTTGGGTGTTGAATGTTGGGTGTTAATGGCTTGTTTAGCTGGGTGTTAGGTGTTGAATGTTAGGTGTTAATGGCTTGTTTAGCTGGGTGTTAGGTGTTGAATGTTGGGTGTTAATGGCTTGTTTAGCTGGGTGTTGGGTGTTGAATACTGGGTGTTAATGGCTTGTTTTGGCTATTAACTGTTGAGTGAAAGGTGTTAAAATTATAGCGAACTTTGTCCCGTTAGGCGCTCCCCTCCCTTTCGGGGAGGGGCTGGGGGAGAGGTCCCTTCTTTATTTCCTTGTCAATAATTTTCGCCATTCTCTCTCCTAACACATGCCTTTTAAGCTAATAGAAGAGGCCCTTCTACAATCAAGAACATGCCCTTCTTGGGTGTTGAAGACGCTCTTCTTGGAGCAAGAAAGGCGTCTTCTTAAATGCAGTATGTAACGTTCTGATTTCGTGTAGATTATCAACTCTTCTTTAAGCGATGATATACTCTTTGGTAGAAGGTGTTTAGTGTGATAATATGTAATGATATTTTACTATTACACTTGTACCTTTGAGGCGTGGAGGGAAAGCGTTTAAGAAAATAAGAGGAGGTGAGATTTCTCACTTACTACGAGTGAGAAGTAGAGGGAGAAGCCATCAAGTAGGCTATAAACGAACAACTATTTTATGGGAAAAATGGCTCCTGCTGTTGCATGATAGTTTGTTGTTTAGATTTCTAAAAACCTTTTTAGTGATAAGCTTTAATGGAGGTGTCAAGAAGAGTAATAGGTGAAAGGCTGAGGTTCTTATTCTCTTCAAGTTTTTAGAAAACTGTTATTTAGATTCTTTTAGATAATAAACACTAAGTGTATTAATAAATAAAAAAAGTCCCAGACTTGTTAGTCTGGGACTGAAAGATTACTTGTCTCACGACAACTAATCTTCTAACCTTAATAATCTAATACCATGAAAAACACGATGCAAAGATATCTAAATCTTGTTATATACCCAAATATATAATGTTAAATAAGGTAAATATTCAGTTTTTATTCCCTATTTTCTAAAATATCTCCACATTTGTCTTTCCACTTGACTATTGTATGCTGTTAAGTAATCCGAGCTTGCCTTCATTAACTAACTTTATGATTAGCTCTCCAAACAAAGTGTTCTGCCAAGCAAACCACTCACGGGTAAACTTATTGGCATCGTCCTTATAGAAGCTTTCATGTATGAAACCTGTTCCGGCGTCAGTATTCATCAACATCTCAATACACTGTCGAATCTCCTTATCATCCTTTGAGGTAAAGGCCCTCATCATGATGGACATTGGCCATATCATGTCGTTACCAATGTGCGGACCACCAATGCCCTCACCCGCTTTACCACGATGGAAGTAGGGGTTATCCTCGCTCCATACGTATCGACGGGTGTTCTGATAGATCGGATCATCAACGCTTACATCACCAAGATAAGGCATTGCTAACAGGCTCGGTACGTTGGCATCGTCCATTAAGAAGTAGCCTCCAAAACCATCTACCTCGTATGCATATATCTTACCATACTTAGGGTGATTGTAGACAGCATACTTTTGTAGGGCGTTGCTAACCTCATTGGCAAGGTCGGTACACTGTGCGGCAAGTGCTGTGTCCTTGTTTACTTTAGTCAAAATCTCTGCTGCCTTGCGTAGAGAAGACACAGCCATGAAGTTTGATGGGACAAGGAATTGTAGCGTCGTAGTATCATCTGATGGGCGGAAGGCAGATGCTATCAATCCAACAGGTTTGACAGGTGCACCCCAGCCCGCATTGTTCATTGTGTCAAGTGCACGGTCTGTAACACGCAGGAATTTGTAAGTTCCTCTCCCATCTTTCTTTTGTTGTTCATGAAAAGTCTTGAGTATGTTCTCTACTGCTTTAATCCATTCAGGGCCAAAGACACTTGTGTCGCCTGTTACCTTCCAATATTCGAAGGCAAGACGGATAGGATAGCAGAGAGAGTCAATCTCAAACTTACGTTCGTGTATCTCTGGTTTCATATCCGTCTCATCAGTCATCCAACGACCCTTTGGGTCTGGCTTATGATTGAAAGCATTGGCGTATGGGTCGATATTGATACACTTCAACTGGCGATTGATTACACCAGCTAACATCTTCCTCAACTTCTTGTCTTTACCAGCCAACTGTACGTAAGGCCATACCTGTGCACCAGAGTCGCGTAGCCACATGGCAGGGATGTCGCCAGTATATACGAATGTGTCAGGTGTTCCATCAGCTTCTTCACCATAGTGGACAGTGGTATCGAGTGTATTTGGGTAGCAATTCTCAAACATCCAAGCAAGTCGTTTATTCGTCAACTTCCTTACGATGCTTTGAATCTCTTTCTCTACAGCCTCTGAACGGAAAAGTCTTTCAGCCTCTTTAGGGCGCTTTGAGACGAGTGTCACAGCATCTGCTGGACAGGTGAGATGGTTTACTTGTACCTTATTAATATTGTCAGCATTGACAGTTTGCACTTGTAATGCCATAAGTGCAACGAATGTTGATGTTATATAGGTAATCTTTCTCATACGTTATGATTTAGTTTTATTGATACTTATTGATATGTTCAACAACCTGATAGACCTCTTCATCAGTCATTGTGGGGTTACAAGGAAGGGAGAGCTCTTGCTGATGAATGAGCTCTGTGATAGGATAATGTCGGTCGTTCCATTCCTTATATGCTTGTTGCTGATGGGGTGGAATGGGGTAGTGTATCATCGTTCCAATGCCATTCTGCCTTAGATATTGCTGTAAGCGGTTGCGAGTAGGGCAGAAGATGGGGAAGATGTGATACACATTATCCCTGTCCTTATCCTCTGTGAGGGTTATTTGTGGGTTGTTAATATTGTCGCAGTATGTCTTAGCAATCTGTTTTCTACGTTGGTTCTCACCATCGAGATAAGGTAGTTTCACGTTCAACACAGCAGCTTGAACTTCGTCTATACGACTGTTCTGGCCCTTAAAAGTAAACTCATATTTACGTGCTGAACCATAGTTGGCAAGGCTTCTGATTGTCTGTGCCAGTTGTTCGTCATTGGTTGTCACAGCCCCTGCATCCCCCAAGGCACCGAGGTTCTTACCTGGATAAAAGCTGTGAGCGGCTGCGTGACCAAGGCTTCCCGTCCGTTTGTCTCTGTAGTGGCAGCCATGAGCTTGTGCGTTGTCTTCAAGTAGTAGGAGGTTATGACGCTTACAGAGGTCGCTGATGAAAGGAGTGAAAGCACATCTTCCATAGAGGTGAACAAGCATGATGGCACGTGTACGAGGTGTGATAGCTTGTTCAATCAGCTGACTGTCAATCTCTAACGAGTTGATATCGGGTTCAACAAGGATAGGAGTAAGGTGGTTCTCGGTGATGGAAAGGATAGTTGCTATGTAGGTGTTAGCTGGGACGATGACCTCATCTCCTTCTTTAAGCAGCCCTAATTCCCTGTAAGCACGGAGGATAAGGCACAGTGCATCAAGTCCGTTACCACAGGTTACGCAGTATTTCGTACCAATATATTGTGCGTAGTTCTTTTCAAACAATGTCGTACACTCCCCTTGCAGATACCATCCTGAGCGTAGTACCTGATTAACAGCAGCAGTCATCTCTGCCTCATGCAAGGCTGTTATCTTTTGAAGTGAGAGGTAATCAATCATGTTTATGCTTTTATAAAGGAACGTTGGTTGTTGTGGGATTACTCGAATTATTCTATGACAGAACGTATTTCCCACGTATAACAATCATAGCATACTCCTCGTCCTCCAAAGCCTTCTTTTTGGAAAATAAGCGTCGTATTAAGAATCTTTCCTTCCTCTTCTGTGCTCTTACCAAAGTCAAAGAAGCCTTTACGATTGGCATAGACATCATTAAGAATATAGTCAAAGAGGAGGTCGATGGCTCCAAGTCTTTTCCCTTCTGGGGAAGCAGAGATATATTGAGTATGAACGACTTGTGGCATGTCATAGATGATTGTGCCCCCAATAGCAATCCCTTTGTCATTGTAAGCCATGAATAGTCTAATCGAGTTAGGGAACCGACTGTGGAGTAAAGTTAACTCTT
>ERZ651108.316-NODE-316-length-24620-cov-4.402483_pt1 | contig 24620 bp, 21 predicted proteins | sample MGYA00512173_ERZ651108 | MGnify/ENA metagenome assembly ERZ651108 | reverse complement strand
TGGTAGTCCACACCGTCGTCGACAGGATTTTGGACGGCGCCCGGCTGAACTGCGCCCGGCTGGCCAGTGGCTGCCTGGCCGAGGCTTGACTGAGCAACACCCGGCTGGACGGCGCCCAGCTGGCCGCCACTCCAGGCGGTGCCTGCGAAGCTGGAAGGGGCGCTGGCAGCCGAAGCAGCTGCGCTGAAAGTAGATGGAGCACTGGCAGCAGTAGCAGGGGCACCAAAAGCGTATGGAGCACTAGCTGCCGAAGCTGGCATAGCAAAGCTCGACGGGGCGCTGGACGCACTTGCCACCGTGCCGCCGGCGAAGGGACCCGGACCAAAGCTGGCAGCTGCGTCGGGAGCGCCACCGGCAAAAGGACTGGCACCAAAAGTAGAGGCCGCACTGGGCGCGGAAGCGGCAGTGCCACTAGTAAACGAAGCCGGCGCACCAGAGCCATAGCCGCCGTTATAGGAGCCGTTGTAACCGGCGTCGTTGTAACCGCCGCCGCCGCCGTAAGCCGCATTGGCGCGCCCGGAAAAACCGCTGTCGTTAGGAGCCTGCGAAAGTAACTCACGGGCGTTTTCTCTTTGTAGCTGGGCCTGTCGCTCGCGCTCAAGTTCACGTCGCTGGCGACGCGTCATCGGCTGATCGCTCATCCACACCCAACTTTCTACGGACTTATGTCATTCAAATACCACTGGTATCAGCGGTATCATACCTTGGTCACTTTAGCGAGGCAGCTAAACTGACGCATCTAACACTTAGCGTAACTGGTGGCGCTGCAAAGCGTCACGCACTTCCCCTACCAGTTCTTCTAGCACATCTTCGAGGAAAACTACACCGACCATCTGCCCGCTTTCGTTAGTTACCCACCCCAAATGGGCACCAGTACGCTGCATGGCAGCAAGCACATCTTCAATCTCATCGTGCGCACGTACGGGCACCAAAGCCCGCAAACGCCAGGGCGCCACCGGCTGTTCACGCTCTTCGGTGCTGGCGTAAAGCACGTCTTTAAGGTGGATATAGCCGCTGATTTTGCCCTGCTCGTTAGTGACCGGGAAACGCGAGTAACCAGTGCGGGTTACTTCCGCCTCCACCTGGGCCGGAGTGCACTGCTCAGACAAGCAGGTGAGTTTATTTAGTGGCACCATCACTGAGCCGGCGGTTTCCTCAGAAAACTCTAGCGCCCCAGCCACCAGCCCAGAGTCATCCTTGAGCACGCCCTCATCACGTGAGCGCTCCACAATTGAAGCCACTTCTTCCATGGTGAAAGCAGTTTCAATCTCATCACGCGGCTCTAGCCCAAAAAGTTTAAGCACCGCGTTGGCCAGGCCATTTAAGGCACTCACAGCCGGGCGGGTTACCCGCTCACAAGCCACCAAGGCCGGGGCGAAAACCAAAACCGCCTTATCGGGCATGGAGATAGAAACGTTTTTGGGCACCATTTCACCCAAAACCACGTGAGCCGTAACCACTAGCAGCAACGCCACCACTACCGCCAGTCCGTGGGCCACTTCGGCCCCTAAACCCACTGCGTGCAGCGGCGCCGCCAGCAGATGCGCCAACGCCGGCTCGGCAATTACACCCAGGCCGGTGGAGCATAAAGTCACTCCCAGCTGGGCGGTAGCTAGCATCTCGGAAATATGCTGCACGGCCCATAGGGCTGTGCGCGCCCGCGAGTTGCCTTCAGCGGCTAAAGGCTCAAGTTGGCTGGTGCGCGAGGAGGTAATGGCAAACTCTGCACCCACAAAAAACGCGTTACCAACCAGTAGGATAACCGTCAAAATTAGCGCCAAAGTGGGGTTCACTGTAGAGCCTCCAGCTCCTGCTCAACCGGGGTGATGCGCACGCGGGTGACGCGCCGCCCCTCCATAGCGTCAACCAAAATGGTGCAGGTGGGCAGGGTTACTTCGTCGCCAATTTGGGGTATGCGCCCTAGCTCATTCATGACCAGGCCGCCCAGGGTTTCGTAAGGGCCGTCGTCGGGAATGCGGATGGCGGTGCGGGCCGTAACCTCGTCGGGGCGGCTCCAGCCGGGGGCGATCCAGCGCCCAGCTGAGTCTAGGTGGATGCCGGCGCGACGACGGTCGTGTTCGTCAGATACTTCGCCCACGATCTCTTCGACGGCGTCCTCCAAGGTCACCACTCCGGCAGTGCCCCCGTACTCGTCCACCACAATGGCCATTTGCAACCCGAAAGATTCCTGCTCGCCGTATCCACGCAGCTCCACCAGCAGGGAAGCTAGCGGCATGGTTTCTGGCACGCGCGGGGCGGGAGTCATGATTGAAGAGGAAGTCACTGGCACTTGGGCGCGGCGCTCATAGGGCACCGCGATGGCGCGGCGCAGGTTGACTAGCCCAAGTACGTCGTCAGGAGAGTCACCAAAGACAGGGAAACGTGAGTGCCCGGTTTGGCTGGCTAAAGCCACCAGGTCAGCGGCGGTGGCGGACTCTTCCAGCCAGTGAATGCGCCCACGGTCAGTCATTACATCTACAGCGCTGAGCTCATCTACGCCAAGTGAACGGGTAAGTAGGCGGGCGGTGGAGACCTCTAGTGTGCCCTCCTCAGCGCTGCGACGCAGCAGAGCGGTAAGCTCGCCGGCACTGCGGGCGCCACTGGCCTCCTCAGCAGCCTCAATACCAAAGCGCGACAGTAAAGCATTAGCCATACCGTTTAGCAGATTTACTAGCGGCCTAAACAGCCAGGTGAAACCGGTGATGAAAGGGGTGACAAAACCGGCAGCAGCCAGCGGATCAGCCAGGGTAGCGTTTTTGGGGATCAGCTCGCCAAACACCATAGAGAAGGCGTTAACAATAATTAGGGCGCTAACCACGGCGATGGTGGCCGCCAGGGTTTGCCCCAGCCAGGGGCTCAGCCATTGCGAAAGCAGCTGGTTAAGGGCGGCCTGCATGGTGTAACCAAGCAAAATGGTGGTTAGCGTAATACCCACCTGCGCGCCCGAAAGCAGGGTAGATAGGTGACGCAGCGCCTTAGCTACTCGCCCGGCGCGCTTATCGCCGGCTTGAGCGCGGGCGTCAACAACCGATGGGTCTAGGGCCACTAGGGCAAATTCTCCGGCCACAAACACCGCAGTTCCAGCGGTAAGTAGCACCCCCAGAACTATCATTAGCCATTTAATGACCATGCAGCGTTTAGCTCCCTATCAAAAATCTAGTCGGTACCACTAACGCTATACCAAGCCCACAGCTTTAGCACGCAGGCAGCTCACAGCCTTGGTGCCGGGCGCCGTCGTCGTCGCAGCGCAGCCAATTTCAGCCCTAGCAACCCCAAGCGATGCTCAACATGCGAGAACATTTAAAAAATATCTAGGACTAAAGGCTACAAAGTACTCTGCAAGTCAGCTTTGCAGTATTAGACTTAAACCACAGTTTTAGCACGCAATGCCATATAAGGAGCAGCTAACCGTGTCTGAGAACGACTTCGCTCAGGGCTTTGGCACCAACGAATGGATTGTCGAGGATATGCGGGAGGCTTACCTAGCCGACCCGGCCTCAGTAACCCAATCATGGCGCGAGTTTTTCAGCGAAAACCCGCAGTATCTAGCAGGCCAGTCGCCGGCCATGCCCTCAAAACCGCTTAGCGCTAGCGTTGGCGTGCAAATCCCTGGTGCTACCACCGCCTCCGCTAGCCGACGCCCCGTCTTGGCCAGTGAGGATGTTTCCCGCTCTGACCTGCCCCCCGCCCCCACAGCCCAGTTCAAGTCCCCCACCTCCCCTTATGCCTACAACCAGGCGCATAGTGACGCTAGCGAAACCAGTAACGGCGTGGTGGAAAGCGTTGACACCCTAAAGGGAGCCAGCGCCCGCACCGCTAAGAATATGGAGGCTTCCCTCCAGATTCCTACCGCTACTTCTGCCCGTGCTATCCCGGCTAAGGTGCTGATTGAAAACCGTCTGCTAATCAACACTCACCTAGCTTCCACGCGTGGTGGCAAGGTTTCCTTCACTCACCTGATCGCTTGGGCCCTGGTGGAGTCGCTGGCAGAGATGCCGGAAATGAATGTGGCTTACACCCTGGACGAAAAGGGCAAGCCGGCTCTACACAACCCCGCCCACGTAAACCTGGGTTTGGCAATTGACGTGCCCAGCGCTAACGGTGAGCGTCGCCTGCTGGTCCCCAGCGTTAAGAACGCCGACACCCTAGACCTGGCTAGTTTCATTGACGCCTATGACGCACTGGTAGTTAGAGCCCGCAAGGGTCAGCTAACTGTAGATGACTTCAAGGACACCACCGCCACCCTGACCAACCCCGGCATGATCGGCACCCTTAACTCTGTGCCGCGCCTAATGCCCGGTCAGGGCTTGATTATGGGTGTAGGCGCCATGACCTACCCGGCCGCGTTTGCTGGTGCCAGCCCTGAAACCCTAGCCCGCCAGGCTGTAGGCAAGGTCTTGACACTGTCCAACACTTACGATCACCGCGTCATCCAGGGCGCCCAGTCCGGCGAGCTACTGCGTCTAATGGAACGCAAGCTCATGGGCCTAGATGGCTTCTGGAACCGCTCCTTCAAGGCCCTGCGTATCCCCCACGAGCCGGTGCACTGGGATCAGGACGTCACTTACGACCCGCTAGCCGACGCCGGCAAGCCCGCCCGCGTAGCTGAGCTGATTCACGCTTTCCGTCAGCGCGGACACCTAGCCGCCGACACTGACCCGCTGGCCTACCGCCTACGCCGTCACCCTGACCTGAACTTCTCCTCCTACGGGCTAAGCCTGTGGGACCTGGACAGGGTCTTCCCCACCGGTGGCCTGGGCGGCAAGGACCGTGCCACCTTGCGCGAAATTTTGCAGATGCTGCGTGACGCCTACTCGCGTTATGTGGGCGTGGAATACATGCATATCCAAGACCCAGCCCAGCGTCGCTGGTGGCAAGAACGCATGGAAGGTGTTACTCCCAGCATTGATACTGCTGAGCGCCGTCGCATCCTAACCAAGCTGATGCAGGCAGAAGCCTTCGAAGTGTTCTTGCAAACCAAGTACGTGGGCCAAAAGCGCTTCTCGCTAGAAGGTGGCGAGTCACTGATTGTGCTGCTGGACCGCCTGATCGACGACGCCGCACATGATGGCATTGAAGAAGCCGCTATTGGTATGGCCCACCGTGGCCGCCTAAACGTGCTTACCAATATTGCCGGCAAGTCTTACGGCCAAGTCTTTGACGAGTTTGACGGTAACTACCTGACCAACGGCCAGGGTTCTGGTGACGTCAAATACCACCTGGGCACCACCGGCACCTTCACCGGCACCGATGATGTGACCACCAAGGTTTCCCTGGCTGCCAACCCCTCCCACCTGGAGACAGTAGATGGGGTGCTGGAAGGTATTGTGCGCGCCAAGCTAGATCGCAGCGGCTCCGGCGCTGACGGCAGCTACAATGTTTTGCCGATTTTGGTGCATGGTGACGCCGCATTTGCAGGCCAGGGCGTGGTTTACGAAGTGCTCAACATGAGCCAGCTACCCGGTTACCACACCGGCGGCACTATCCACGTGATCGTCAACAACCAGATCGGTTTCACCACCGGTAACGCGCTGGGACGCTCCACCACCTACCCCTCGGACCTGGCTAAGGGGCTACAGGTGCCGATCTTCCACGTAAACGGTGACGCCCCCGAATCTGTGGCACGCGTAGCCCGCTGGGCTTGGGAATACCGCCAAGAATTCCACAAGGACGTCATTATCGATCTGGTTTGCTACCGCCGTCGTGGTCACAACGAGGGTGACGACCCCTCAATGACCCAGCCGGTTATGTACAACCTGATCGACCGCAAGCCCTCCACCTTCTCGGTTTACACCACCAACCTGGTGGGGCGCGGAGACCTCACTGAAGAACAGTGCGAGCAGCTACTGGACGCCTACCGCGACAACCTGGAGCACATCCTTAACGAGGCCCGCGCCGGTCACCTCAATGCTGACACCCCTGCCTACAGTGGCCCTAAGGCTGGCGAAACTTCACATTCACAGCCCACTGCGGTAGCCCGTGAAGTGATTGAACGTATCGGTGACGCCCAGGTATCTGTCCCTGAAGGCTTCCAGGTACACAGCAAGCTGATGAACCTGCTACGCAAGCGTCAAAGCATGAGCCGCCAAGGCGGCATTGACTGGGGCTTTGGTGAGCTGCTGGCCTTTGGTTCGCTGCTGATGGAAGGCGTACCGGTGCACATGACCGGTGAAGATGTACGCCGCGCTACCTTTGCCCAGCGTCACGCCGTCATGCACGACCAGCGTAACGGTTCAGAATGGACCCCGCTGGACTACCTGACCCCCAACCAAGCCAAGCTGTCAATTGTTGACTCGCTGCTAAGCGAATACGGCGCTATGGCTTTCGAATACGGCTATTCGGTAGAGCGCAGCGAGGGCCTAAACATTTGGGAAGGCCAGTTCGGCGACTTCGCTAACGGCGCCCAGACCGTAATTGATGAGTACGTCTCTTCCGCTGAGCAAAAGTGGGGCCAGCACTCTGGCCTGGTTCTGCTGCTGCCGCACGGTTTGGAAGGCCAGGGCCCGGACCACTCTAGTGCCCGCATTGAGCGCTACCTGCAGCTATGCGCTCAGGACAACATGCGCGTGGTGCAGCCTTCCACCCCGGCTAACCACTTCCACACCCTGCGTGACCAGGCTCGGCGTGAACCGCACCGGCCTTTGATCCTGATCAGCCCCAAGCAGATGCTGCGTTTGAAGGTCGCCGTCTCGCCGGTAGAAGACTTCATCAGCGGCGGCATGCAAACTGTCATTGGTGAAACTGATCCGGAAGTTTTAGCTGCTGCCGCCGCGAACAAGGTGGATCGAGTGCTGCTATGCTCAGGCCGTATCTACTGGGATCTGCTGGCCCACCGCCAGCACGCGGAAGATAAGCACACTGCCATCGTGCGTCTAGAGCAGCTCTATCCTCTCGACGAGCCGGCCCTGTTGGAGGCCCTGGCACCGTTTGCGGGAGCCGAGCTGGTTTGGGTCCAGGATGAGCCGCGTAACCAGGGCGCTTGGCCTTGGTTGGCCCTGCACCTGCCTGACTCGATCACGGCTGGACGCTTGCCGCGAGTGGTGGCTCGCCCTGAGGCTGCCGCCCCGGCTGTGGGTACTTCAGCAGCTCACGTAGCTCAGCAAAAGCTGATCCTAGACGAGGCTTTTGCCCGCTAAGTAGGGCTTTGCTCGCTAAAGACACGCGCGTATTGGCCCGGTCAGCATCTGCAGGCCGGGCCAATGCTACGATTTTTCCCTAGTCAAGCAGGAAGGATGCTGGCCGTGAGTGAGATCAACCTGATCTTCATCGGCGATGAGCTGATTACAGGTCGCGGAGATGCACGGGCCCTGGGCTGGGTGGGGCGCGTTATGGCGCGCACCAACTCGCTAGAGGTTATTGATGCCCCCTCCTGGTCTACGCTGGCCGTTCCTGGTGAAGTTAGCGCCCAGCTGTCTAACCGTTGGCGTGATGAGGCTGCCCGCCGGGTTGTTCCTGGCGCCCGCAACCTACTGGTAATTGGGGTTGGGGTGGCAGATGTTACCCACAATGTCAGCACGGCCCGCTCTAGCCTGGCTTTAGCCAATATCATCGACGCCGCCGTAATGTACGAAAAGCTTGAATGCCTGATGGTTGGCCCGCCGCCGCTAACCGTAGCCAACCCGAAGGCGCTGGCCGCTCTAAACAATGCGGCCCGTGAAGTGTGCCGCCGCCGTAATGTCACCTACGTGGACACCTATACCCCGCTGGTTAAGCACGAGCAGTGGCTTACTGACATTGCGCTTAACGACGGCGCCTACCCCGGTCAGGCCGGTTACGGCCTATTGGCTTGGCTGGTACTGCACCGGGGTTGGAACCAGTGGCTGGGGCTGTAAAAGCTGTAAAAGCTAAAGCTCGGCCGCGCTAGGGCTCGCCGCCTGCCACTGGCTGCATAAACAAAAAGCGCTGAGCACCTTGGGTGCTCAGCGCTAAGTTTTACTCAGGCGTTGGGACGCTTACCGTGGTTAGCGCCGCCCTTGGCACGGGCCTTACGCTTACGACCGCGCTTGGACATACTGGCCTCCTCGTAATAGGGACTAACACCCCACGAGGGGGCATATAACTAGGCTATTTTTACACATTCGACGCCATGCCACCAAGTGACAAGCGCCGCTAACTGCGGTAGGTCACTGAGCGAGACACACTCGCTACAGTCGAATCGCTAACCAGCGTGGTGGAAGTAGCCAGCGTAGTGGTGCGCTTTTCTACGTGCCCATGGCCGCATTCGCACAGGCCAGGAGTGCATCCGCAAGTGCTAACCACTGCCAGTTGGGTGCGTACCCGCTCCACCAGGGATTGCGGGGCTTGCTCAGCACACCGCGAGCGCAACAGACCCTGTAAGTGACGTACGGCGTCGGCCTGGGCTTTGCAGTGCGGGCAGCTGGCCACATGCGCCTGTAGGCGGGCGGTGAGCTGTTCGTCGCATTCGCGATCAACAAAGGCGTGTAGGTGCGCCAAGGTTTCGGCGCAGGAACAGCCTTTCGCAGTGGTTTCAGGCATGAGTTTTCTCCTTCGCAACGGCTGCGCTAGTTTCAGCGTTCTGCTCGTAACCGTAGTCACGTGCATAGTCGGCTAGTAACTCGCGTAGCTGGGCGCGTCCTCGGTGCAAACGCGACATAACCGTGCCTAGCGGGGTATCCATGATTTCGGCGATCTCTTTGTAGGAGAAACCTTCAACATCCGCTAGGTACACGGCCAGGCGGCGGTCTTCGCTGAGCTCTTGCAGGGCAGACTTGATTTCACTGTCGGGCAGAGAGTCCAGGGCGAAGTCTTCCGCACTGGGTAGTCCTACCGAATCGTGGCTGGCGGCCCGATGCAGCTGCCAGTCCTCAACGGAGTCTGAATCTGCCTGCATGGGCTGGCGTTGCTTTTTGCGGTAGGAGTTGATGAAGGTATTGGTCAAAATCCGGTACAGCCAGGCTTTAAGGTTGGTGCCGTCCTGGTACTGGTTGAAAGCTGCGAAGGCTTTCATGTAGGTGTCTTGAACCAGGTCCTCGGCGTCAGAACTGTTACGGGTCATGCGCAGGGCAGCCCCGTAAAGCTGGTCGAGGTAAGGCAGAGCGTCCGCCTGGAAGCGAGCTGAGCGCTGCGCGTCCGTTTCGGTTGTTTGTTCACTCATCACTTACCAGCCTAGCGGTTGCGGGCGCGACGCGCCGGGTGGATCGTGATTTCATGCCGGCTTAAACGTTTTGGGGGCGGTGGTGATTCCCGTTCGTTTAGGGTTTCTCTATCAGCAATGCTGGCCTATTTGAGACAATGGGGTTTATGAGCGTGCTTTTGCCTTTCTTGCGTCCTTTAGCGGCTATGCCTTTCATCATTGATGGTTTGGATGCTGTGGTTAATAGTGATGAACATGCCCAGCGTGCTCAAGGTTTGCTGGAATATGCAGGTTCCTATGGTTTAACCACGCCGCCGGTGGCGCTGGTTGAAAAGGCTGCTACGGCTACTGGGGCGGTTAGCGTGGTTGCGGGGACGGCTTTGAGTTTGTCGATTGCCCCTGCGGCTAGTGCCTATACGTTGGCGGCTTTGAATGTGCCGGTTACGCTGATTAATTCCACTTATTTCAATGGCCGGCAGCTGGTGGTGTCGCTGACTCCGGCGCTGCGTGGAGCTGCGCTTAGTGCCGGTTTGTTGGCTTTGGGGGTGGCCGCTTCCCAGCGTCGCAAGCTTAAGCGGGTTGCTGCCAACGACGACGGCGCCGCTGGCCAGGGCTGTAACGGCAAGGTACATGGCTCTCACCCCGGTCACGGTCACTGCCGCAAGCACAGTCATGGTCAGCCGGGCCAGTGCCGCAAGCACGGCAAGCACCCGCATGGTCACGGCCCCCAGGGCCACGGCCACGGCCCGGGACGTTGCTGCCGGCGTCGTCGTAAAGAGCAGGACTAATGCAAGCTTGGCGCTGTCCTACCCCAAGTGAACCGATTAACGCCACTGTTTCACTGCCGGGCTCTAAGTCTTTAAGTGCGCGAGCCCTGCTGTCGGCGGCGCTGGCTGATGCCCCTAGCCAAATTGAGGGTCTGCTTGAAAGCCGCGACACGGCTTTGATGCGTGCGGCGCTGGAGACTTTGGGGGCTCGCTTTACCTGGCATGGTGGCCTGCTGCAGGTAACTCCGCTGGTTGCTGATCAAAAACCGGCAGGCCCAGCCTCGCCCAAGACAGACTCAGCCGCTCCAGAAGCAAGCCAGGTACAAAAACCGGCAGGCCTGCCGCCTGACAACTCCATCCCGGTTATTGACTGTGGGCTGGCGGGCACCGTGATGCGTTTTGTACCGCCCCTGGCCCTGGCCCTGGGCACTAGTTTGACTTTCACCGGTGATCAGGCGGCTTTGGCTCGGCCTATGGAGCCGCTAACCGATGCCCTAGAGGCGTTGGGGGCCAGATTTGAGTGGCATGGGCAGCTCGGGCATTTGCCTTTCACTATTCATGGCGCTGGTTTAAACCCTCAAGAACATCTACAGGTGCAGGTCGATGGCTCTAAATCGAGCCAGTTTGTCTCTGCCCTACTGTATCTAGGGGCGGCTTTGCAGCTTGGCAGGGCACAAAGCTTAACTATCAGCGCTAAGCAGCCTTTGGTATCTGTTCCGCATTTGCAGATGAGTGTGGCCAGCTTGCGCCAATGCGGCGTGCAAGTGCAGGCTCCCGAGGATTACCACGCCGAGCAGCTGAGCTGGTGCGTTAGTGGGCGCCCGCGCGGGGGCCGCAGCGTGATTGAACCTGATCTTTCCAATGCGGGGCCTTTTATTGCCGCGCCGCTGGTGTCCGCTACAGGCGGGCAGGTGCGGATTTTGCATTGGCCCACCCACACCACCCAGGTGGGAGCTAACTGGGTGGAAATCCTTAAGCTTTTCGGCGCCCAGGTGCAGCTGGATCAGGGCACGCTACTTAGCTCCAGCGGCGCCCTGCGCGGCATTGAACGTGATGCCAGCGCGGAAGGCGAGCTGGTACCCACCATGGCGGCGCTAGCTTTAGTGGCTGCCAGTCAGGGCCAGCCCAGCAAGATTTGGGGTATTGGGCACCTGCGCGGTCACGAAACTGACCGTTTAGCGGCCATCGCCGCCCAGGCCCGCAAACTTGGGGGGAACGTGGATGAGGGCCAGGATTATTTAGTTTTCCACCCCTGTACTTTGCACCCAGCTCACCTGGAGGCCTACGCCGATCACCGCATGGCAACTTTCGCGGCTATTATGGGTCTAAATTTGCCTGGAATTAGCCTGGATGATGTGGGTGCCACCGCCAAAACCATGCCCACATTCACCCAGCTTTGGGACGCCATGCTTAAGAGTGCAGGAGAGGCTATTGGCTAGACGCGATATTGGTACCGATGATCCGCGTGTGCGGGTGCGTCCCGGTAAGGGGTCGCGTCCACGTACTAAAGTGCGCCCGGCTCATGCTGATGCCGTCACCGGCATGGTTACCCGTATTGATCGCGGCCATTACCGTATTCACTTAGATGACCCATCCCTAACTGAGGATGGTAGCGGCGATATTACCGCCATGAAGGCCCGCGAGCTGGGCAGAGGCAAAGTGGTTGTGGGCGACCAAGTGGCGGTGGTTGGTGACGTGTCGGGGCGTAAAGACACTCTGGCCCGTATGGTGCGTATTGAGCCCCGGCGCACCCTGCTGCTACGTAGCGCTGAGGATGGAGACAGCGCCGGCTCACAAAAACCGGTGGTGGCTAACGCCGATTTGTTGGTGGTGGTCACGGCTTTAGCTGATCCACCGCCGCGTCCACGCATGATTGACCGCTATTTGGTGGCCGCCTACGACGCCGGCATGGAGCCGCTGCTGGTGTTGACTAAATCTGACCTAGCTGACCCCACCGAGCTGCTGAGCCTGTATCAGCCCCTGGGGGTGCGTTGTTTAGCAACCACTATCACTGAAAGTGGCATTAGCGGCATTGAGGTGGTGCGTCAGGCCCTGGCCGGTAAGGTTTCGGTGCTGGTAGGCCACTCTGGGGTGGGTAAATCCACCCTGATTAACGCCCTAGTTCCGGCTGCTAACCGAGTAACTGGGCATGTCAATGAGGTTACTGGGCGCGGCCGCCACACCTCCACTAACTTGCAGGCTGTGGTTAATCCCGATGGCGGCTGGGTAATTGACACCCCCGGGGTGCGGTCCTTTGGGGTGGCGCATGTGGCCGCCGACGACGTTTTGCGCGGCTTTGCTGATTTGGCTCAGGTAGCTCAAGAGTGCCCACGCGGCTGCAGCCATGAACCTGGAGTGATTGACTGTGCACTTGACCAGTGGGCAGCTAAAGCAGAAGATGCATCCACTCGCGAAACTCGCTGTGGCCGGGTAGATTCCTTTAGGCGCCTGCTGACAGCCTCCCTGGATGCTCAAGATCCAACTAAGGCTTAAAAACACTTGTAACGTAGACTGGGACTAAGGTCCACCCACCTAGCAATCTGGCGAGGCATCGCATGACCCATTCACCACTTCCATACCCAACTAGTGTGCGTTCATCATTGCATGATATTCGCTCGCAAATCAGCCTGTTGCCGGCGCAAAGGCGAGTTTTAGAAGTAGTTGAGGGCGCTGGCCAGCCTATTTCCAGTGCTGAGGTGGCTAAAACCTTAAAGCTGCATCCCAACACTGCCCGTGAGCATCTTGATGCACTGTTAAACGCTGGCTTGGTGACCACGCTGCCGATGCGCACCGGTAAGCGCGGACGTCCGACCTTGCTTTACAGCGTCACTACCCTGGATCCCAACCAGATTTTAAGCACTTACCTGGATGTTATTACTGCTACCGCGATTTCTTTAGCTGAAGGTAGCGATGGCGTGGCTCAGGCTATTGCGGTAGGTAAAAACTGGGCGGGCCTGACCTGCCCGCAACCTGCCCAAACCGGCTTCCAGGGCACCAGTGGCGCCGTCGCCCCCAGCGCCGTTAGCAGCGCAGAAGCGGCAAGTCCAGCCGCAGCAACCAGCGACGCCGTCGCCGCTGAGCCCAGCCACCTAAGCGAGACGGGGGCCAACACAGCCGCTGAAGCCAACATGACCCAGCGCCTAGAAAACGCTATTGCCCAGCTCAGGCCCATCTTCACGGTTATGGGTTTTGCGCCGGAACTAGCCAAAAACAAGCTGGTGCTGCACTCATGCCCATTCGCTAAAGGCGGCTGGCCCCACCCCCTGGTGTGCATAATTCACGAGGCTTATATTGCTGAGCTGCTGACGCGTTCCAGCGGCGTGAGGGTGGTTTCTAGCGCTGAGCTCAAGCTACACCCGCAGCTGGCTAGCACCTGTCTGGTAGAGCTAAAACGCAACAAAACCACCTGCTCAGTAGGCGTTTGTGACTGCTCCCAACCAACCCCGCACGCAGCCAGCAGGCACTGAGCAGCCACCTTCTGCGCTGACCAGCTACTGCACCTGCAGCACACCCACGGCGCCTTTTTCCATGTCGGCAAAAGCGTGGGTGACAAAGGTGTAGTGGCCCGCCTGCGGCGGCACAAATTCCACAAAGCCACCCTGGCAAGGCCCCAGGTTTAGCGCCTGCGAACCACCTGACCAGCGCGCACCAATCTGGTCGGGCCCGCCTAGTGTCCAGGCGCCTTCATAAAACACCTGGTCAAACTGGCCCCCCACCACGTGGAAAGTACACGGCAGTGAAGGGCCCGCGTCCATCAGCCAAAAACGCACCCGCTGGCCTGCCGTCACCTGCAAGGGGCGGTATTTGTATTGGAAAGCCATGCCGTTAAACGCCATTAGATCTGGGGTTTTGGCAGCCACCTTAGCTTCATCGGTGGCCCCGCCTTCAGGCCCTAGGTAAATTTCCGACTGTATCAGCACAAACTCGTGATCCACCTGGCTAAGCCCGGGCGGGTCAATAATCACCGCGCCATGCATACCTGCTGCCAAGTGCACACTCATGGGCGCAGTTGAGCAGTGGTAGAGCCAAATACCACTGCGGGTGGCAGTGAAATTGTATTGCAGGCTTTGACCCGGCGAGATTGAACGCATGGGTTTATCGGGCGCCAGCACTCCGGCATGGAAGTCAATGGAGTGACTCATGGTGCCGTCATTGACCAGGGTGATTTCGAAGCGGTCACCCACCTGGCCGCGTAGCACCGGGCCTGGCACGCCGCCGTTATAGGTCATGCGTTTTTGGGTTACCCCCGCCCCCACCTGGGCGGTTATTTCGCTAACGCGCAGAGTGTGACGGTGCACTGTGCCCGGCGCCTGGGGGCGTGGGGCGCGCGCGTCATGGGCTTTAAAGTAGCTGGGCGGCTGCCAGTTTAGATCCACCTGGGCGCTTTGGCTGCTGGCCGAATGCTGGTGTCCGGCCTGGCTAGTGTTGCTGGAAACCCCGGCCACTTTCACGTCAAACACCATCCCCATGGCGCGGTGTCCGGCCACCGAGCACCAGCCAGCAATTGGCTCGCGCACATTGTTAACCGTAATGGTTTTGCTCTCCCCCACCGCTAGACGTCCGGTGGTTTGCCCGGTTGCCAGCACTAAATCATGCACTTCAGTGCCGGTGTTTTTTAGGGTTAGCCGCAGCGTCGCCCCCACTGGCACATCCACACTGGAGGGCACAAAGCTCATGCCACTAATGGTGATGTTGGCGTTGACCACCTGGCCACTGCCGCCAGCGCTGGCACTGCCCTGCCCAGAACCTAGCCCTATAAGCCCGCCCGGGGTTTGGGTTGAGCTGGCACTTGCACCAGCCACGACGGCGACGGCGGCAGTTACCAGCCCGGCTAGGGCCCCGCGTCGGTCCGGGGTTTGGGCTGCGCCAGTGGCCCCCGCACTCTGCGCGGTCGCAGTTGGCGCGGCGGCTGCAGTCTGGGCAGCCCCGGACGCCGACGACGCCGCCGCCTTACTAGATGCCGGTTTGCTCGCCACCTTGTTTAAGGTGACGGTGGAGGGCGGGGCGGCGCTAGTGTCGCCCTTGCGCCGAGCCCGAATGGCTTGGCCTGCGGCCACAAAGAAATAAGCCCCGGCCAGAGCCGCGCTCAAACCGGTTACGCCCCGCACCGCAGGTGGCAGCGGCAGGCAAGCTAGCGCCAGGCACAGGTTAATGGTGGTGATCCGCCACCAGGTGTAACGGTCCATAATGGCGTGGGTTAGGCGCGACATTGCCGGGCCTCCCCCAAGCATCACCGGGGTTAAGAAGCTAAGCGCCGCCAGCAAGATTTGCAGGGCAAAACCGCTAACCACCGCTAAACGCAGGCCATGGGCCACCGCGCGGGCGGCGTCGTCGTTAGCGGCGTAAGAAACCCCCACGCCTAAACGAATTACGCACCAGGCCAGCCAAGCCAAGGCGGCGGCAGTAGACAGGCCCGCATAGTTAGTTACCCCCTTGCGTGCCCCGGTACGCCACAGCGGCGCCACCACGGCGACGGCGCTTAACAGATAAAGCAGAGCCCCAATCCCAGCCAGGGGCCGCCACAACCCAGAAAAAGCAATCACCGCCACCGCTAAAGCCAGGCCGGGCAAAGCTCGTTGCGCTTGACGCGGGGCTACCGGCTCCATCTTGGTGCGCAGCATGGTAGGCCACAGCACCACCAGTGTGCCCAGCACAGTGATACCCAAAACCCCCAGTACCATGATCGGCACATGGGCTAAATACATGCGGTTTGACCAGGCCGCTTGCCCTTTAAAGTCAAAGTATTTAATAGACCAGCCGGCCAGTGCCCCCACCATTAGGTAGCTGAGGGAGCAAATGTAGTAGTCCACCAGCGCCGCCATGCGGGCCGCCACCGCGCGGCGTTTTTGCACCACCATGGCCACCACGCCCAGCGTCGCACTCACCGCCACACAGCTAGCCCCCACGCCAATTATGATCTGGCTATTAATGCACACCCCGGTGATTACCAGAGCGGCGCCCACGCTGTGTAGGCCTAGGCGCCCGTTTAGCATCAGCGCTCCACCCCAGGCGGGCCGGTGTAGGAGGGTGTCGGCAAAATGGGCGCTCCAAATGGTGATAGCGCTGCCCAAGGCCCCCAGCAGGGCCGCATGTAGCGGCGCCCAAGCATCTAGATTGGGCCACAGTTGGGCGTATTTGCCAGCTAGCAGCACCAGGGCAGTAAAAATCCAAGCCACCACCACAGCGTTGCGTTTTATCTGGGTGGTGCGCCGATGCGGTCGGGGTTGCGGGCTTTTGGCTGGGGGCTGGGTGATTTCCATGGCAGTTTTCTTGGTAGCGAGGCGGGCTTGGAAGCGAGAAGCTTGGTTGCTTAGCTGGGCATAATCGGACTATTTGGCAGTTACCGCGCGGGTAACTGCGATAAGTAGGAACAGCACTATTGCGGCGATGGAAACAGCTCCACCTACCTGCCAGGATAGGCCACCAAGGTTAGCGGTTAATACCCTTACAATCAGGCCGCCGTGTAGGGCGCCAAGGGGCAGATACATAAGCGGGTGGTAGGGCAGGCGGCGGTGTAGCACCCCGGGCAAAATAATGGAGGCGTGGGCCATCACCATTGAGAGGGCGTAACCGATTGTGACCGTGTGGATGACGACGTCGTAGGCAGCCCCATTAAAACCGTAAAGGCACCAAACCGCAGCGCTAATAGCCAACCAAAAGTAGCCACTTAGCATGGCGGAGCCGGCAAAACGCACTTGGCCACTGCCGCGCACAGTGCGCCGAGCTACATCGTGGTAGCCCATTATGAGCGCTAGGGCTAGCAGGGCTGCGGCCGCCAAGATTTGGGCTGGCACCCACACCAGGGACAGGGCGCTAAATGAGAGCACCGCTAGGCACAGGCCCAAAACCCGCCCCTCAACTTTGCCGATAAAAGCCACGCGGGCTAGTTCCAGGCGCTCGCCGATAATGGTGAAAATCAGAAATTCCAGCCAAAGCGTGGCCACGGTTTCAAGAGGTTTATCCATTAGCCACAGCCAGGTGCCCAGCGTGAGACTGAGCGCCCCTAGGGCTTCAATTTGGGTGGCTACGGCCCCGGCGCGGGTGCGCAAAATATATAGATAGACGGCGTCTAGGCCGAGCGCCCCCACTAGCAACAGCCCTTTACCTACCGCGCTTGGAGCCCCGGCCAGCAGCGCTAACATGCCGACGGCGTGCGCATAGGGGGCCACCCAAGCCCAGCGCCTACGCGCGGCCACGGCCCGCTCTAGGCTGATAACTGTGCCCAAGAAGCCTGCCAGCATCAGCGGCCCATGCAGCGCGGCCAGGTGCGCCCCGGTGACGGGAGCGGGCAGGTTTAGCCGCAGCAGGGCGGCGTCGAGCCCAGCCATTACGCAAACGCCACCTAACAATAAAGCCAGGTAGCGCGGCGCCAGGGCAGCGCGTTTTTCGCTGTTGGCGGCCTTGGAGGCAGCCGACTTATTTTTCATAGTTAAAACCGTAATAATATTTCTAGTGGGCTGGCAATCTATGCTAGTTACAGATACTTTCGTCCCATTGCCCGCCCCAATCACAACAACTCAAAACTTTTAAGGACTCCAATGAGCCAGAACCAGATCCCTGTTACCGACGTTTCTAGCCAGGGCCACGGCGGTTGCGGCTGCGGCTGCAGCTCCGTGCAAGATGAACTGCCGCGCCTAGACGCCCGCCCCTTCCCGCCCAAGCTACGCCACGCCGCCATTTTGGGTGCAGTGGCCTCCCTGGCTCCGGGTGAGGGCATGGAGCTGTTTGCCCCGCACGTACCGCGCCCGCTGTTGATGCAGATTGACTCCCAGATTCCTGGCGACTTCAGCTATGAGCTGGTTTATGAGGGCGACGACGGCGCTATCGTAGCCATCCGCCGTACTGCCTAAAGTCTGCGCACGTCTTCACACACTGCCTGACTCATCCGCCGCGCTAATTCACCGCACCGACTAAAGGTCATAAACCACTGTGAGCGCTCCTAGCTTAACCACTGCCCCACCCGCCCTACGCGCCCCTGGCGCCGAGGCGGGTGGGCAGCTGGTTGACCGCTATGGTCGCCGGGCCAGAGATTTGCGTTTATCTATTACCGATAAATGCAATCTGCGCTGCACCTATTGCATGCCTGCGCAGGGCCTTGAGTGGCTAAAAAATGAGCAGCTACTAAGCCTTGAGGAACTGGTGCGCTTAGCGCGCATTGGGGTGGAGCGCTTAGGCATTGAGCGCATCCGCATTACCGGCGGCGAGCCGCTACTGCGGCGTGATTTAGAGCAGCTGGTGGCGGCCCTAGCCCGACTGCGCACTCACGCTGGCGTTAAGCCCGACCTGGCCCTTACCACTAATGGCTTGGGCCTGGATCGGCGCGCAGCCCAGCTGCGCAGCGCCGGCCTAGACCGGGTTAATGTGTCGCTGGATTCTGTCGATGCCAGCGTTTATGCCACTACTACTCGCCGCGACCGCTTTGCTGATGCCCTGCGCGGCATCCAAGCAGCTGCAATGGCGGGATTAAACCCAATTAAGGTCAATGCCGTAGCCATGGCGGACACAATCGAGCAGGTAGCACCAAGCCTGCTGGATAAGAGCCTGCGTGAAGGCTGGCAGCTGCGTTTTATTGAGCACATGCCGCTAGGTGCGCAGGCTTGGAGTCGCCAGGCAATCGTTAGCGCCCAAAGGATTTTGGATATTTTTGCAGCTAACGGCTTTGAACTAACCGAGTTGGGCCGCCCTGACCGGCGCCCAGCCCAGCTATGGCAGGTGGCCGCCACCGCCACACGCCCCGGCGGCACAGTGGGCATTATTGCCTCAATTACCAGGCCATTTTGCGATGACTGCGACCGCACCCGCCTAACCGCTGACGGCCAGCTAATGACCTGCCTATTTACGCAGGCAGAGACAGATCTGCGGGCTTTGCTACGCGGCGGGGCCAGCGATGAAGAAATTGCTAGCACCTGGCAGCAAGCCACCTGGTTTAAGCCCCTAGCCCATGGGCGCGACGCCGGCCCTAATGCGCAACCACTAAATCTAACGCGCCGCTCAATGTCCACTATCGGCGGCTAAATCCGGCTAAAAAATATTTACAAGGAAACCATGCAAATAACTGTGCGTTACTTCGCTGGGGCCGCCCAAGCTGCGGCCACCACCAGTGAATCTATCGAAATTAGCCCCGGCACTACGCTAGAGCAGCTACTGGCCCAGCTTTCACAGCGCAGCGATGAGCTGGCCCGAGTCCTGGCGGCCAGTAGCTACCTGATTAACTCACGCCCCATCACCGATCGCAGCAGCGTTCTAGAAGAGGGTATCAATTTGGATGTGCTACCACCCTTCGCCGGAGGGTGAGCCGCCAGGTGGGCTGAGCGCCGGGTGAGCTTAAGCGCCCCAGGGACGCGCCACCACTCGTCCCAGCCGCGCCACTCACCGGGCAGCCACGCCGCTCACCGGGCAGTCACACCGCTCACCGGGCAGCCGCAGACCATTCGCGAGCGCTCAGGGGCAGTTGCTCCACTCCTGACTGCCGTCACTGTAGGCCTGTAGCTTCCACACCGGCAGTTTGGCTTTAACCAGGTCCACGGCGTCAGCGCAGGCTTCAAAAGCTTCACGGCGGTGATCAGCGCTTACGGCCACACCTAGAGCCACGTCACCGATATCCAGGTTACCTACCCGGTGCACAATGGCTAGCGCTCGCAGCCCAGGGCGCGCACTAATCTCGGCAGCAATTTCCTCAACCACCTGGGTGGCGATGGGGTGAGCGCTGTATTCAAGCCGGTCAACTGCCCGTCCGCCGTCGTGATTGCGCACCACCCCGGCAAAAGTGACGGTAGCCCCGGCCCCCGCATCCCCAACCGCTTGGGCCAGTGCGTTTACGTCAACAGCACTTTGAGTCACTTGGGCCGCAATCACCTTAGCCATTGGCTTTCCCTTCTACAGCGGTAAAGATTTAACACTAATATTAACGTTTCATTTAGGTGGAAATTTTGGATTCTCGTTATCGTGCCACTCGTCACCAGCGCACCGCTAGCGTGCTGACAGATGCGGGAGTTGATCTGCTGCAAAAGTCGCGGGTGCTGGTAGTTGGCTGTGGGGGGCTGGGTTCACCGGTGCTTACTTACTTAGCTAGTGGCGCTGTGGGCACGCTCGGTTTTGCCGACGACGACCTGGTAGAGCCCACTAACTTAAATCGCCAGGTGATCCACACCCCCAGCGATATTGGCCGCCACAAGGTTGATTCAGCCATTGACTACCTCACCCGCCTGGCTAATGAAGTGAAGCTAGAGCCTTACCACCGGCGCCTGGCTGTAGATGAGCGCGACGACGCCCTACTGGCCAGCTATGACCTGGTGCTGGACTGCACGGACTCATTTAGTTCCAAATACGCTTTGGCCGACGCCGCCGCCCGCGCTGGGGTGCCTCTGATTTGGGGCACAGTGGTGGCCCAGGTGTTTCAGGTGGCCGGGTTCTGGTCGCGGCCCACTCGCGCCGGCTATGCGCCTAGCCAACTGCGTGACCTCTACCCCGCTCCCCCACAGGTTGGCCTGGTAGATCCGGCAGATGTTAGCGGGGTGCTAGGCGCTGTGGTAGGCCAGTGCGGCTCAGTAATGGCTAATGAGGCCATTAAATTCCTAACCCACACCGGCACGGGCCTGTTTGGGCGCCTACTTATAGCCGACGCCGCCGCCGCGCGTTGGGACACTATCGACTGGCAGCCGCTACCCTAAAGACTATGCGCGACGTTGACGACTACATTGCTACCCTCACGGCGGGCATTGGCGCCCTGCCTATAACTGAGCAACCTATTGCCGCCTGCACAGGTAAGGTGCTGGCCAAGTCAATTACTGCCTTAGCGCCGGTGCCGCCGTGGACTAATTCAGCTATGGATGGTTACGCCGTGCGCGCCAGTGAAGTAGCTCAGGCAAGTGAGCAAACCCCGGTTTGCCTGCCAGTAAGCGGGGATGTGGCAGCGGGTGCTAACCCAGCCCCGCTACCTGAAGGCACCGCCATGCGTATCATGACCGGGGCGGCCATCCCACCCGGCGCCGACGCAGTGGTGCAAGTGGAGTTAACCGACCAGGCCGCTGGCGCCGCCCCCCTGCCTGGGCAGGTAAAGATTTATCAGGCCCCAACGCTGGGGCGTCATATCCGCCGCGCTGGTGAAGACACCGGCCTGGGTGAGCCAGTTTTGCCGGCTGGAACCCGCCTGGAAGCACCTCAACTGGCGGCCGCCGTCGCCACTGGACACGGAACCTTAGCGGTACGCCCCAAACCACGCGTAGCAGTTATCAGCACCGGCTCTGAACTAACCGAACCCGGACGTCCCCTAGAGCCCGGTATGATCCCTGACTCTAACGGCCTGATGCTAGCTGCCCTGTGTGAACGCTGGGGCGCCCACTGCATTTGCACCATGCGCGTGGATGACAATCCTGACAATCTGGTGCGCGCCCTACGTGAAGCTGCCAGCCAGGCTGATCTAGTGGTGACCAGTGGCGGGGTCAGCGCCGGAGCTTTCGATCCACTTAAGGCCCTAGCGGATCAGGCAGTAGATGGCGTCAATTTAGGTTTTGACAAGCTAGCCCTACAGCCGGGTAAACCCCAAGGTCACGGCACTATTGCTGACGGGCAGCGACAGGTGCCGCTAGTGTGCCTGCCGGGTAATCCGGTAAGTGTGTTGGTGTGTTTCACTCTGATTGTGGTACCGGTACTAGCTACTTTAGACGGGCGCACCCAGGTGCTGGCTTGGGGCCAGGGTGTGGCCGGGGCCTCTTGGCGCAGCCCTGCCGGTAGGCGCCAGCATGTGCCGGTGCATTTGCACTGGAATGAGCAGGGTCAGGCAGTGGCCACGCCTTCACACCGCCTGGGTTCTGGCTCGCACCTGATTGGTTCGCTGCATTTGGCGCAAGCTTTAGCGGTGGTACCTGGAGAAATTGAAGCGGTAGAGGTAGGCCAGCCTTTGCGTTTGCTAAGCCTGACCCCCACTTGGCAGCTAGGCCCCGGCGCCCCAACCGACGTCGCCCCTAACACTCCCAGCGGCCCTTCCTGCACTACTGCCCCTGCCAAGACAGACAACTGCGACGCCGTCGCCCCCAATAGCCATGCCCTAGCCCCCAGCAAGCTGGCAAGTGGAAACGAGAAGTAACTATGAGCCTTGAATTTACCCACCTAGACTCTGCCGGAGCCGCGCGCATGGTGGACGTGACCGCCAAAACCCCAACTGTACGCAGCGCTAGCGCCGAGGCTTTAGTTACCTGCTCACCGCAGGTGGTTGCGGCTTTGCGCGAGGGGCGCGTACCCAAGGGGGACGTGTTAGCGGTGGCCCGCATTGCCGGTATTGCCGCCACTAAAAAGGTGCCTGAGCTGCTGCCCCTGGCCCATGTGATTGGGGTGCATGGGGCGAGTGTGGACCCGCAAATCACCGACGCCGGGGTACTGCTAAAAGCTACCGTGCGCACCGCTGACCGCACCGGGGTGGAGATGGAGGCGCTTACGGCGGTGACTGTGGCGGCTTTGGCCGTGGTGGACATGGTTAAGGGCGTGGATCGCTCAGCTGCTATCGACTACGCCTATATCACCGCTAAATCTGGGGGCCGCTCAGGCACCTGGACCCGTGCAGACCTAAACGCCCCTGCCACCCAGGAAAGCTAGACATTGTCAGGTTCCGTTGCCTTGCCACCAGTAGCAACAAACCCTGATTTGGCACCCCGGGTGCAGGCAGTGATTTTGGCTGGCGGCACCGCCAGGCGCATGGGCGGAATTTCTAAGGCAGACGTGCCCATCAAGGGCAAACGTATGCTCGACTATCTGCTTGATGATCTAGCCGCCCAGCAGATCACTAGCGTAACCGTAGTGGCCCCGCCCAGCGTGCAACTACCACCCGGTGTGCAGCGCAGCTTGGAAGACCCACCCCTGGGTGGGCCGGTGGCCGGGATTGCGGCAGGGTTAGCCTGTTTACGCCCCGTCAAGGGGCTAACGCTGCTACTAAGCTGCGACGCTCCCCTGGCCGCCCGCTGCCTGCCGGCTCTAGCTGGCGCTTTAATTCACGACGGCGCCGTGGCCTACCACGAGGGGTATAGGCAGCTACTGGTGGGGCTGTACCGCACCGAGAAACTACGCGACGCCGTCGCCCCAGGCGGCCAGGGACTACGCGACATCAGCGTCAAACGCGCCCTGGCCGGCCTTGACCTAACTACCTGCCCAATTACCTGGCTGGCCACAGACCTAGACACCCTAGGTGACGTGGAAAATTTTGCCGCCCAGCTGGCCGTCAAATAGCGACTAGCTTTAGTGGGCACCGTTTAGTGGTCGCCGCCGCCTAGCTGCTCAAGTACATGCGGCACTAGCGGGCCAATAACTTCCACAGTGTCCTTAACCCCGCCACGCGAGCCAGGAGCGTTAACAATAAGGACGCCGTCGGCCTCACGGGAAGTAACCCCCACCAGGCCGCGAGACAAACTAGCTAGCGGAGTTTTCGCTAGCCCATAGGCACGCACCTGCTCAGCCAGCCCATCCAAACGCACTGCCAGCAGCGGCGCGGTACCTTCCGGGGTCAAGTCGCGCGGAGTTACCCCAGTACCCCCGGTAGTAAGAATTACCCGCGCCCCAGCTGCAATCGCCTCACGTAAAGCCTGGGTGACTTCCTCAATGCCGTCAGGAATCAGCTTTACTTCATCAACGATCACGTCATAGTCAGCCAACAGTTTGGCGGCCAACGGGCCTGAAGCGTCCTCGCGCGTGCCCGCATAGCAACGATCAGAAACAGTAATTACCGCGCCCTTTACCGGCTCGGGGAGCTTGTGAAAGCCCTTTTGCTTAATTGGTTCCATGCACTCAGCTTAAGCCCACACTCAGACTAGATACAGACAAAAGGTGACCCAGGACCTATTTTCGCCACACCGGCGTGACGTAACTCGGAGGCACTCACCCCTTAAGCCTTTCAGTTTTCCTTGATTTTCTGCGGGTTTAAGGCGCCTATACCGCCCGTTTTAATTAGCCCGTTAAAATCCGAAACAATTACAGGGACTAGTAGCAACGAATGCAGGAGTATCCGTGTCCGAATTGGAAGTTACCGGTACCACCCTTAAGGGTTGGGACCCCCAAGACCCCAATAAATGGAGTTCATCCATTGCTTGGCGCACCCTCGCCATCACCACTTACTCATTGATCCTAGCTTTCTGCGTCTGGTTCCTACCTAGCGCTATTGCTCCGAAGCTAACCCTTCTAGGCTTCCACCTAAGCAAGTCCCAGCTTTACTGGCTAACCGCCCTGCCGGGACTTTCTTGTGGTCTGCTGCGCCTGGTTTACATGTTCCTGCCGCCGCTGATCGGTACCCGCAAGCTGGTAGGTCTGACCTCTCTGCTATGCGCTCTGCCCATGCTGGGTTGGTTCTTCGCCGTGCAGAGCAACCAGACCCCCTACTGGGTGCTGCTAGCCCTGGCTTTTGCCTGCGGTATTGGTGGCGGGGCCTTCTCCGGCTACATGTCTTCTACCGGTTACTTCTTCCCCAAGCGCCTATCTGGCACCGCCCTGGGCTTGCAAGGTGGCCTGGGTAACCTGGGTATGAGCATCATCCAGCTGGTAGGACCGATCCTGATGGGCTTTGGGCTGTTTGGTCTTACCTGGATGGCTCCCCAGCGCACCCACACCGGTGAGCACATTTGGGTTTACAACGCCGCTATCTTCTTTGTGCCCTGGTGCTTGGTGGCCGCCGCTCTAGCTTTCATCTACCTGCGTGACGTGCCTGTAAAGGCCAACATCAAGCAGCAGCTAGACATCTTCTCCAACCCCAACACATGGTACATGACCATCCTCTACGT